>Ga0224511_10003597_pt1 | contig 11276 bp, 14 predicted proteins | sample SF_May12_sed_USG_2_FD_169988 | JGI IMG/M metagenome (GOLD analysis project Ga0224511, IMG submission 169988) | Sediment microbial communities from San Francisco Bay, California, United States - SF_May12_sed_USGS_8_1 | ecosystem: Environmental > Aquatic > Marine > Sediment | place: USA...
TTGGATATTTAATCAAGAGTTCGTTATAATATTAAGATCAGGTAAAATATAAATCGATTGAGCAAACCGTTTTTCGTTAAAATACAGGATAATATGTCTGGAATTTGCAAAACAGGATGGGTGAACATGCGTACCTGAAGTTCGTACCAAACGAGAACCCGGCAAGATTTATTCATTTTCATTCAGTGTTTTATTTTGATTTATTCACATAAATATGTGAATTTATTACAAATTATCATCAAATACATCGAAAATGAAAAGGTAAGATGTGTTTTTCAAAACAATTAAATTGTGTTGTATATTAATGTTTTAAATATATGGAACTAAAGGTATATCTCTGCTTTGTTTATTCATTCTAAACACCAGTTTAATATAAAAAAAATCTCCTACTTCTTTAGACTGTTTTAAAAGACCCCCTGTCATATGTGACCTTTTCTTGAAAGTCCCATTGAAAGTCACATATGACAGTCTCGACTGTAGTTAACATTTATTAATTTCTAACATATTCTGAAAAGCAAACCTGTTATCATTCGAAGGCTTGGTGCATAACTGTTGTAACTATCTTATTTTACTTAACATTTTACAATAGTTTTGCACCAAGCCCTGTCAAATATTCTTTGTTTATTTGAGAAGGCATGTTTTTACCTCTAGGTATGCCGACATTCCAGAGACAATCCTGCTCCGTACAGTGCTTGCATGTGGCCGCTATGCACGACTTGACCGGGCAGTCCGGGGCACCAGGGGTCAAGGCCATCTTGCCCCGGGTTTCCGGCTCCACGAGGCACATATTGTCAGTGCCCGCCGTCCGACACGTGAAGCCCTGCGGGATGCACTTTCCCTGTATGCAGGTGTTACACCACTTGCACGTCTGCAGATATAATATCATGAATATATTAAACTCTGCCTTAATGATACAGACTTATTTTGGTGAAGAACAAATGTGTGTTTGTCAGGGGTTTGGTCACAAACATATCTGTTTATTACCTGATACATTATATATCCAAGTACAATAAGGGACAAAATAACTGACGGATGGACAAACAAAGCAATCCTGTTGTCTTCGAGAGGGCGACAAAAAAGACTTAATTATTGACCTGTCCACAGTTTATACCGTTTTGACCCAACTTACAGCACTAACATTTTTTTAATCAACTGAGAGTAGGTAAATGAACCTACCGGTCTAGAATTTTTAAACTGTGGGTAGGTAAATGATCTCACCGGCCTAGCGTTCTTGAACTGTGGGTAGGTAAATGAACTCACCGGTCTAGCGTTCTTGAACTGTGGGTAGGTAAATGAACTCACCGGTCTAGCGTTCTTGAACTGTGGGTAGGTAAATGAACTCACTGGTCTAGCGTTCTTGAACTGTGGGTAGGTAAATGAACTCACCGGTCTAGCGTTCTTGAACTGTGGGTAGGTAAATGAACTTACCGGTCTAGCGTTCTTGAACTGTGGGTAGGTAAATCAACTTACCGGTCTAGCGTTCTTGAACTGTGGGTAGGTGGCCACACACTCAGAACAGTTCTGAATGTCCTCACACCGGCGACCCTCATGGAAGTCAAGGTCACAGGGCTCACCCAGGTATTTAGCTACATATCGCCCAAACCTGAAATAGTTGCATGAGACATTAGCTTTGTGCTGACAAAAAATATTGGCAACTTATTGGTTGTAAGATATGAAGGCAATATACGATGAGGCACACAACCAACAGACCTTGAATATAACATACAAAACATGTAAACTTTTAAGCTTCAATAAATCTTACACGTGGAATGTTCAGCTGGTATATTCATAGCTATGTTTTCTTTAATTCATTAGGCCATAAAGTATTCTCAAAAGAATCAACAAGGTATGAGCTCTGCCCATGTCTTGCCAAATATTTTCAAGTGTTTACGAAATACCCGAAAATGGGTAATATCTAGGCCTTCTTGTATAGGAAGATTGAAGGACTATAAACTACTGACCCAACACATAGTGAGATTTTAACAAAACAGTACATTTTTTAAATTCTCTGCTTTATTGCTAGTATGAGTTGGGTTGTGAAAAAGTTATCTCTTGAATGCATTAGAAGGCATTAATGGTGTGTCATCTTCCTTTACTATTGACAAACAGCTTCAATAAAACCAAGGCTGCTTTTTCATCTACGCAAGCTATGCTTCCCTTCATACTTCATGTTTATTTTACCCAGATGTAATCCACACTGACCTAGAGGGTGGTTTCTTCTCAGTGGAGAAGCAGACGGTCTCGTTCTGCTCATCAATCCGCAGCGTGGCTTCAGAACAGCCAGGCCGTGACCGACACAGGCTCGTGTAGATGCTGAAATGGTCACAGTTTAATCATTTCATCAGAATGCTTTAATTCCTTTGTACAGATGTGAAATGTCACATCAGATTTACTAGGTCTCAACTTACAAACCCTGTTTTTAGACGATACAATTCCGGTGTTAGAATAAAATAATTAGAAAACAATAATTTATCTTGCTTTTGATTTATGCGTCATTAAGGAAATTCAATCTTACATGTAATTTGCGTTTTTTACAATTAAAACCTTTTTTCTACTGGAAGGACATTCATGGCTAATTCATAAAGACAAATGTTCTTAGGAGCACATATCCTCAAAAAACAAAATACACATTCTTACGTGCAGACATCCTCAGGCAACGTGAGACGACGTAAATTTCCATCCACATTAGACCCCAGGCCTCCGAACACATACATCTCGTCCTTGTAGATGACCACCCCAGCAGCTACGAGGGAGGTGACTTCCTTAGCCGTCTTGTCTGTAATAGTTAGGAGATAAAGATTTAATACCAGAAAAGTTCTAAAAAAAGGTGTTAATTTTGTCAAAATGCATGTCAGATTTATTAAACTAGATGGCCTTGGATATTGATGCTTTATAGGAGGTAGATTTTTTTTTTCCACATGAGGTTTTAATACATTATCATTAATACTTATTTAAAATCGAAAAACGAATGTCAAATTTCATAACAAAAGAGCACATGCTGCATGCATTGGTGATGGTAATAGCACTATGTTTTGAAAGAAAAGCTAAAATAAAATAACCAAATGTTGATCCCATGCCTGTGATGTCGATGTAGTGCCAGTAGTTACACTTGTAGTTGTAGACCATGACCGTTTGCTGTGGTTCATGGGTCTGGGAAAACCCGCCCATCACAACCATGTGGTCCGGGAAACCAGCAGCCATGTGGAAATACCGCATCTCCACTCCTAGCTTGCCCTGTAATATAGAGAAACACAATACACATATAGAAAACAGGCACACCACAACTATGTGATCTGCGAACCAGTTGCTAGTGCCAATTCCCCATCTCTACTTCTAGTTCATCCGGTTTTATGGAAGAACACATTAAACATGTGGAAAAACCTGCCTGTCACATCCATTACCAAACTTTATGAACATGTGTCATTCATTTGTCTCAAATATCTTAAACAAATTCAGAAAGAAATCACCAGAAATCTTCTAGAATGTAGCCAACATTTGTCTTAAATATTTAAATGAAATTCAGAAGGGAAATCAAGAGAAGTTAATAACTCTTCTAGAAATGTGCCAACATACAGTTCAATAGTTTGAACATGCATAGGAGTTATTAAATTTGATACGACATGGGTGTTGTAATGGAAAGTATTAGAAAAATGACAGGTAGTCTCCAGACTTTTGGTGGGCACAATATGTCTCAAATATTTCAATCAACTACAGAAGAAACAAGGAAACGTCTACACACCAGTGTTCTCCTGTCCGGCTGCAGGAGGTTCCAGGTATTGGTGGAGATGTCAAACGTGAACAGCTTGTTGGAGACGCGCCATCTTTCCTCGCGATAGACGTAGCCGCCGTAGATGTAGATGGTCTGGGAAGATGGGTCGTACACCGCTGTGTGGCCATATATGCCTGCAATAGATGGACATTAAGAATTATTTCATCTACTACTGTAACAGTGAAACTTGCTTGTACTGACATCGACTCGGCCTGATCTTTAATGTCGTTAGTCGTGTCGGTACATCGCAAATGTCATTATATACAGGGGTCGGTACAAGCAAGTTTCACTGTATATAAATGTCATCAAATGTCAATTTACTAGTAATACATACAAAATGGGATATAAACTGTTTTAAAAAGTGTTGTTTTCCATTGTTTTTTATTTGATCAAATTAGCAAATCAAATTTTTATTTTTGGCCCACCTTTTTTCATTTTTATATAATATTTCATTGACCTTGACCACAAAAAAACTATTGGGACCATCTACTGGCCATAACAAATTTCCTTTTAAAAAGAAAGAAAAAGTCCACATGCATACCAGTAGGTTTGGCCCCAGTGATGATGTCCGACGTGTGACGTTCCCACGCGGTCGGGTAGCTGTTGGTGTCACACACATACACGATATCACTGAAGTACTCGTTGGTGGAGAATCCCCCGATAATCACGAGCTTATCGTCCGCCGCTAGCGTCATGGTGTGACCCGCTACAGGCCTCACCCAGACTGGCTCCTTCAACAAGCAGCACGAACTTAGATTAACATGTTTAAAAATGTAACAAATAATTTCATGGTAGAATTACTAGTTATATTAGGTTTCTACGTCAATTCCCATTACTAGGGTCATACATATTGGGGTTATAATTTAAATACTTTAAAGTGTTACCATTTTATATTTGTAAACACATATACTTTTTTATATCCTGATTTAGTGAAGAACACATTAAACATGTAGAAAAACCTGCCTGTCACATCCATTACCAAACTTTGGCTACATTGTTTACAACATTCTTTCTTGGAACATCTCTTTATTTTAACAAACAATAGAATAACCTAATCATCTTTTTCAATTTTGAGTACATTCTAAAACCAGATTTTTTATGCCCCCGCCATTCAAAGAATGGTGGAGGGGCATTAAGTGTTACCCCTGTCCGTGCGTGCATGCGTCCGTCCGTTATCAAAATTTGGTGTCCGATCAATTACTTTTGAAAGACTGCATCGATTCAATTCAAATTTGGTATATAATATCAAAACACAGGTCGAGTTTGATTTAGGTAACAATCCACTAATTTTTGACGGAGTTATGGGCCTTTTTTAAAAAACATAGCACATTTAGCGGGGGCATCCATGTCCTATGGACACATTTCTAGTTTCCAATTAATTAGATGTGAACATCAAAATATCTTATTTTTTTAATGGAGTGTCATGTCATAAATGCCATACGATGGGTCCGGTCCACTTGCGGGCGTCGATGGCGAACTTCCACATCTCCCTGCTCGTGTCGTGTTGACCCACCAGGCCCCCGAATATGTAGAAGTTCTTCCTCCGGGGTATACAGGCGCCCGTGTGGAAGTATCTGGGGGGCAGAATAATATTTCTTTGTTAGACTAGTTGTTTGATTTTGTAACAACAACAAACAAGCATCAGGTCTAACCGTAATTATGATGCAAGCAACTATTTTCCTGATTTTGTAACAAATATTCATTTTCTGACTAACATGTTACAGTGTAAGTTTTTCCTGTTAGGTGATAGCAAATCTGAGAATACATTTTACATATTAAAATTATATTAGAGCTGTTTTCTGGGTATACACATAGTACTGTAAACAGCCCTATGAACTTATTTTATGAGGTCTTTGAATGTTTTATGCAAATAGAATGAACATGATGCAGTACTGCCTATTTCTAAATAATCATAATACTTCTACCAATCAAATGGTTACCATGTACTCTCACATACTCTGACAAGCACAATTCTTTAATTAATTTTCACATGTAGCCATACCTGGGACTGGGCTGATCACTGGACACGGGCTTGATCTCGGTCCAGGTGTTGAGCGTGAAGCTGTACTGCCAGATGTCGTTCAGCAGACCATACTCCAGCGACCGACCACCAACCAGGTACATGCTGTTGTCGTTACAGTGGATCAACACATGCCCGTATCTCGGCACCGGTCCCAGTCCCCTGGGGTCATAGGGGATGCCCAGGGAGTGCCATGTGCTGAGTGCCAATGGGTCAAAGGTCAAGGTTCGGTTGGAGAGGAAGGTCGTGACCTTCACCTCTGACCCTCCATACTTGATTTCCTTGTAGCAGCTGTGAGTCCACTGAAACAGAAACCCATATTTCCCATTGGTTATCATTAAAGCCTTCCTGAAACCATTACAGTGGACAGTTGTTGACACATGAGTGCCGGGCATAGTTAAACATCTACTGCAGGACTAGTAAAGAGACTCTTCAGAATTAGTCTCAGTTTATATATAACAATGTAGGTAATCCAACTGAACAGCATGTATGTATACAGATTAGATGTTTAACTGTTTAACTACTGAGTATCAGTATCACTTTCATTATGATACTTCATTGTCTTATATAATTGTGCTTGAATAACACAATGTATGGTTAGCAAGCATTTCTGCATGACTATACACACTTCATTTTTATGGCTTAGTGAAATTAGCCATGGAATGGTAAATATGTTATATGTTAATAAAGATAGAGAAGTAAGTCAGAGTAAAACCTGTAAATAATAACCAGACCCATTATGTGTTCAACAAACAGGTCGAAGGTGGTGCTACACCACTCACCACGTCATATCTCTGCTCCACCCCACACTGTGAGACGTTACAGGCGGGAAAGTTGGTCCAGCCGTCCACACACACACAGTTGCCATGGAGACACGCCTGGTTGCTGCCACATGGCTGATCACACTTGTTCACGTAGTAACTGCCATTGAACCCAGTCGTGTGGGAATCTGACAAATATAGAAAATATACAATATTCGTTACGATTTTCTGAAAATATAGAAAATATACGCTGCTCGTTATACCGATTTTTTTATTTACTTACAAAAGGCATGTAGGGATGTAGGGAGTATCCTGTATTTTGCATTTGGACATTAAAATGTTTGAAAAGTTGCAATCTTTAATAGATATAAGGAAGGCTTAAAAATAAAAAGCTCTCTTTAGTGTCAGACGTATACAATTTGTAATTATTCAGGCGACCTCTACTGTGGCTAACCAAACACCCAGCCTAGTTATTTATATTTACTACAGGTATAGAAAAATGTACTTTTTAATCTAAATTACACCAGTTATCATCAAAAATAGTCTTGATACAACTATATAGGTACTTTAGCTAAAGACTAACAGACATAACAGATTTTAATTCACACATATGGCGGGTAGTAAAGCAATTTTCCCACACAAAAAACATTCATCATGGAATCCAGCTGGACAACAATCCACTCACATTCGCTGCTGATGTCAGCATCAAAGTATATGGTGAGGATGCCGGTGGTTGCGGTCACATTGACCGTCTGGTTGCTATAGAAACCACAGAATGCCCCGAGAAGTATCCCCGACCCGGAACTGTCCACGAACTCCGGCACTCCATCATACACATACACATGGTCCTGTGACATGAGAAAAGACGAGTTCAAATATAAATTGAAAAGGGCTAACCTCATCAACTGTTATAATTACCTTTCAAGTACTAGCAATTTAGACACATTATATTATAATTTTAATTGTCTTGATTTAAAAAGATTCCATTCCATTTAAATCAATTATAGATTCACTAAATTAGTAAAATCTGATCATGGCTCTTGTATGGAAAGAACATAATTTGTAGATCTATCTACGCTTGCTAAAAACTTCCATTTCATAATATTTCATAAAAGTCACGAGCACCTACCCTCTCACACTGTACAGCGAGATCCTCCATCATGAAGGTGACAGTGGGTCCCGGCTCATTCCGCCACCCCAGCCGGGCCCTGCGCGCGAGCTCCGCGGCCCCCGGTGCGCGAAGGATCCACAGGCAGTAGGCGCGCCAGCTGGACACGCCGGGGCCGCGATGGGAGCCGAGACTGCCGGCGGTGACGTTGTCCATCACCATGGCGTGATCACACTCCAGGTAACACTTTCCACCATCCCTGGAAAAGCATTGGTTTACAAGCTGTTTGTCTGTTGTCCATTGTTCCAGTCTAACAAACATAACTATTATGGTGAGAAAAAATAGCCAATAACTTACTTTGGTTGATTTTAAGAAAACTACCTGAAAAAAAGGTTTGATGTTTTCCTAACTCTAGTGTTTTTGAAACCTTTACACAGGTTTCTGTGTGATTGCCCTAGATTTCATCAACTTTGATTATAAAGCATAACATCTTGAATGTGCTTACATGTTAAAGCCCACTCTCCTGACTGTAATAAAATATGTTAACCATTTTGCACATAGTGTCAGAGCAAAATATTACTTTGCCAATATATGTTAACACCAAATTGGGACTCTGACTACATGTCTCTACGGGTATAATCACATATTTCACACATGAAGAAAACATTGTTTTAACCCCCTCCCCACCTACCTGGGGTTGCCGTAGTACTTGTCGATGCAGGTGTTGCAGTTGTAGTCCTGTGTGTTGCCGGTGCAGTAGCAGGCCCCCGTGATGTTGTTACACAACCCCATGGTGCCGTTCCCGTGGCCATTACACTGGCACGGAAAACAACCTGGAGGGAAACGAGCAGATTTAAGATTATAGTGAAGTTCATTAAGATTCTATAGTTTATCATATATTTTTTACATAGATTTGCATATATGATTGAGACTGGACGAATTATAGGAAAGATAAAATATAGGTTAGTGGTGTAAATTTTTTTACATTTCTTTTCAATTATGTAACTTATCATGAACCTTTTTTCTTTGCCAATAGAAAAAATTAAATGTAATCTATAAACCATTTTTAAAGCGAAAACAATAAACACATAAGATACAGGAATACATGTTTTGCCTAACTCACCATCAATAGTTTTGGGATCGCCGTAATGTCCGTCCATACATTCATTACAGTACGGGCCCTTGGTTCCGTTGAGACACAGGTCACACTGCCCGGGTCCGTTCTCACACAGACTGTGGCCGTTACACTTGCAGTCGATGGAGCAATCGTCTCCCGTCCACCCGATGTCGCAATCACAGGTGAAGTTACCGTACTCTTCCATGCAGATACCCATAGCACACTTGTGGTAGCAGCTACAGGCGAAACAACAGATGTTAACTCTTAATGTTTTCTTTTTAAAGGGAACATAACATTTAATATTTTGGTAACATTAAACACTTGAAACATATAATTATAAAAGAAATCATATGGTTAAATACAATGGATCCGCACTAACTCTTAAGGTTTTTATTTAAAGGAACTAAACATTTAATATCTTGATTTCATAAAAAACTGGAAACATATAAAAGAAATAATGGTTAAATACAATGGATTGCAGTTACAATGTCAGTATGAGGCATTGTTTTTAAAGTTAAAAGAAGACATTGTAATGTTTGTGGGTAAACCTATAGTTATTCAAATCGAAGGTTGGCTTATGTTTCTATAAGCGAAGGTTCGCTTATGTTTAACAGTTTAGTAGTAGAAGTACATACGTCTTGGTGCAGGCAGTTCCGTTGCCGGTGTACCCGCGCTTGCACACACACCGGTAGGAATCAGCTGTATCGATACACTCGGCATTCTCGTGACACTTATGCAGACCAAGGACACATTCGTTGATGGCGGGGCACACTGCGTACGACCAGACGGCTGCGTCCGATGACTTGACCAGGCTGCCGTGGCTAGTGTTGATAATGGCAGAGCAGGTCACATTGCCAAATGTACCTGAATGGTAGGAAAGGAAAAACATCTCATGTGTTAATTGAACCCCAGGTATATGCTATAGTCAGTCTCATCCTAGAATGTTTGTATTATATATACCCCTGCAAATTTAGTTTTTAGAGAGTTTATTATATAAGGACTTAAAATTGCATTTCACTGAGGAAAACTTTAAAGTAACAAAACATGATCTCCAAATAATGTTTACATAGCACAATGTTTAACTGATTTAAAAGGTTTTTACATTAAATATCTACATCTGCATATTACATTGAAATACAGGGCCAAATTTTACACTAGATATTATTTATTACAAAAGATAGGAGATTTGCTCTCTCTTAGCCTCAAATATTGCAAATTTCCCAGAGAAGTCTGACAAACTCCTACCAGCGAAATCTCCCTCCACGCAGACCCCGATGGTGGGATTCTCAGCGTTGCCACACCAGCCACAGTTGAATGCGGCCAGACACTTGTCACAGTTCTGATGCTGGGAGCAGTTACGACACACATATGGACTGTTGCCACCCGACTGTTCGCTATCGAGCCACTCTGTACACTGGCCGTGTCGATGGCGGGACACGTAGTCGTAGAAGGGCAGGCATGTGTGGAGGTTCTCACACCACGCGCACTCACTGATGTCCAGGCAAGAGCTGCAGTTATTTCGGCTGGAAAAACAGGAATGCTTGATTAAAACAAAATGATATATGATTCTTTTTTACTAACCAACCCATAATAATGTCCCTACCAATTGTTTTTAACCAACATGAAATGTGGTCTTCCATGATACCTGGTTTTCAACACTTAAAACAATAAATTTTAGTAAAACAAAAAATGATAGCACTGAATATATCCAACTGCACTGCACTTATAATGTTAGTTTTACCAACCAACCCATAATAATGTCCATTCTTAAAGAATTTAACAACAAAGATCAGGAAAATAAAGTTCGTAAAAAAATCCTTAAAATCCATGTCCATGTTGTATTGAGCCTCACTCGTGGCAGGGGGCGGGACACTGTGCCTCCTCCTGGATGACCTCGCTGGCGTCGGCCCGACCACGCCGCACACAGCACACGTTCTTCTTCACCCACTCACACAACGGGTCCTGAAACACGTACACTCTGGCTTGTACAAACTCATACAAGGTCAATTGCCTTTCCTAATTTGTCATTTATTTTTAACATTTTTATTAAGATTTTATTATCAAGCAATAATACGCGCTTTAATGTTTAACTTTTATCATAATTATGACCTGTGTATGCTGTAGCTGAATTTTTTGATAGTGAAAATTATGATAAAACACTTGAACATATTCAAATCTTTATTTAAACGATAATTTTTAATTTCTACTTTATATTTTATAAATAAAACTTCCACTTACACCAGCACACGTTCCACACTCGACGTGATCGGAGCACATCGGACACAACGAGGCCTCCGTCACAAGCAGGGGCTTCCCTTCCCCCACACACGCGCTCTCTGACAGGTTACGCTGCACGCACAGGTAGGATACATCACACCAACCACACTGCGTGTCTGTCATGCACGTCATACAGTTGGTGTAGCGGTAACACTGGCCACTGTTGTACGGCTCCAGGAATTCAAACGTGAATGGATGGTACTTGGGCAGAGGGTTACCTCCTA
>Ga0224511_10003598_pt1 | contig 11275 bp, 7 predicted proteins | sample SF_May12_sed_USG_2_FD_169988 | JGI IMG/M metagenome (GOLD analysis project Ga0224511, IMG submission 169988) | Sediment microbial communities from San Francisco Bay, California, United States - SF_May12_sed_USGS_8_1 | ecosystem: Environmental > Aquatic > Marine > Sediment | place: USA...
ATTTTAGTGGCCGAATATTTGCGTACACTTGGAGCTGAAATAATGTAGATTTAAGAGGTGGTTGATCACGACTGTGTGTGCTACAAATTAGCATAACAGCCACACAGAATTGTGTCAGAAGGAGCCATGATTAGCTTACAAAAACGTCATTATCAATGTTGTGTTTATTTAGATACACTACTAAACAAACTGCCAAAAGTAGCCGAAATTGCGTACACGCCCAGTTTACCTGAAATAGACAGAAAAATTACTCCTTCCAAGCATAACACTTGGAACATTTCATGACATAAAACACTTTCCATAACGCTTCATGAATTTGCATATCACACCAAGCTTCAACATAGACCGTCGCTGTAAAACAGCCTCTGTTTTACTTTTTCTTGTTCTAACCTAAAAACCTTTTTCTGCAATAGAAAACTGAAGAAAGGGAAGCCCTCAGGAAACAAGGCCTGAATGAGAAAACAGCAGCCTCGGTTTTATTGAAGCTGTTCATCAGTGGTAATGAAATATGCTACACCACTGACGCCTCCTAGCGCATGAGCGGAACTCCATTTTCAAATGTAAACAAACAGTCAATGGTCCCTGAGGACCAGAAAAATATGACTACACAATGATGAAGTACGGGGCGACACTTTACATCCGCCACACAGGCACTTAACACCAGCTGTAGTAAGTTATATTAAACTGAAGAAATTTAACATTGTAACAATTTGGTTTGCTATAAAAGACTACCCCATGATCATCCTTGTGTTGTATCAAAATGGTCCATGCAGTTAAGAGGAAGTCGGTGTTAAATAAAATAATGCTGGGCTGTGTGGTTCAGTAATAAAGATTGCATGTTGGTACATTTTTATTCATCCCCAACTACTGGTGCAACCAACTGGAACCGTTTTAACAAGTTTGATAGGATACCACCTAAAAATTGTTCATGTGTAGGGTGTTTAGTAATTTTGTCGTAAACGGTTTTAGTGGAGATGTTATAGTAAAGTGGTTGACGCTTTACGGACGACGATGTACAAAGACCGATTATAATAAGCTGAAAAACACTACAGCGAGAAAAGGACACATATTGGAGATGCATGAAATGTTTTAATGAAAACTCTCACATAGTTCATGTATTACTAATACTTGAACAAGCATTGCGTTTACATTAACAATATTAAACATTTTCTTAATCCCAATGAACGGCGTGTATTATGAAAATCAAACCCGTCCTGCCTTTTCGGTACATATTATTATGTTGTTTACTTGTCTAAATAAGGCCCCTCTGCCACGGACATGTAACGTTTTACAGGATAAAGACGTAGGCTTGTGCTTAAGATGGTCTTTCTTCCAAAACAATATACTTTGCTATTAATGTTTTGTTTTTTAAATGTTCTGGGCAAAAGTAAATGCCCTTTTTCCTGTTTCCTTTCCAATGAAAAATGGGTACGTGGGAAATGTACTTCAGTAGTTTAACCCCACGCTACCACCACCAATAATAGTCACTGCCCCAACCAAGGCAGTTACAATGTAACAGCATTTATCATGCAGTTTTCTATATTTAAATAAACTTATGAATCCTACCACTATGCACTGGGCCGTGAAATTACTCAAGTTGCATGATTAAAGCATGATACATGTGTTAGGTACCAAGGGCCAGTTGATGGATTCATGATATATACAGATATTGCATTAGAAACACTAACACCTTTCTGGCTTTCAACTAAAATCAATCTGACATTAAATAACCAATTCTTACACTATTTATGCTAAGAGTAGATATTAGTAATGAAGGGCTTATCCATATATGATATAGTGTATTGTTACATCCTCGTACATAACACATCAAAGGATAACCAGAGGTCTCATTTGAGTAATACATTTAATAAATAATGTTGGAAGAATCGTGTTTTAAAATATAAAAAAATGAAATTTAAAAACAGTCCATTTAAATATTCTTAACGCCGTATGTGTGGTTTTGTTGTGCTACGTTGGGTCATTTGTCATGGCGACCATTAACTGTTTCAACTGCAGCCTTCTTTTCTTAGACCATTTCTATAATTTACATTTGACTGTACAGTGTATGCCAGGTGCAGGTACGCAATAAGCAAAATCATGTTGTTTCATACGCAGACTGCAATTTTAACTTAAACAGCTTTGAGATACAATGTCAAATAACTCAGTTTTGGGCTATTGCCCCACTGGTGCATATTTTTGTTTGACATGTTATCGTTACCAGACAAGAACATGGATTGGTGAAATCGAAAAAGTAAATATATCAATAAACACTAAAATTAACGTTTTAACGAATGATGATGATAAAGTATGCCACAAACTGATTTTTAGTTTCTTATTAAAATGGAAACGACAAAGCAGTTGTTTTGTTATTAAACTGTTAAACGGTAGGTTGTATGCAATGCTAAAATATGGCAGTACGCAGTGCCCAAGCTAAGAATAACTAGAGCTTTGCATGTGGGAGCATTATACGCCCGAAGGATAAACCGTCGAATAATAAGTGTTGAAAACCTTACTTGAGTGTAACCTCTGCATTCATATGTTCATCTACTGCAAGACTTTGCTTAAATACTGAAAGTCAAAGTAACTTTCACATTTGACCTATTGACCTCAAAATCAATATAGATAATCTATGGACCGTGGCCAACCAAGACAAACCAATTATGATGTCTAATGCTAAATAGCTTTCAAATTATTAAGCAAAGAAAGATTTTATGTTCAAGGTCTAAGTGACCTTGGGCGGTCAGGGTTTTTGCATTTACTGCTTCTGTGACCTTGACCTTTGATCTGACCTCAGTGGGGATCATCTACTGACCATGACCAATCTTCCTACCAAATTGAATGACGGTTACTCATAAACTTTTCAAGATATTGAGCAGACACTTTTTTGCATTAAATGCTACTGTGACATTGACCTTTGACCTAGTGACCTCAAAATATACAGAGGTCATCTGGTCATCTGTCCATGACCATTCCTCTTACAAAGTACCATGGATGTCACTCAGAAACTTTTCAAGATATTGAGCGGACATGATGTGGCTAACGGACGGAAGGACAGACAGACAGACAGACGGACGGGCGGACGCCATACCATAATACGTCCGAAGTTTCACTGGGGTGCTACGGTAATGAAAAACTTCATGTTAAACCACTTACACACATTGGAGTGGTGCATTATTTTGTTTGACTAACACGTAATTTGTTAGAAAATACCCTTATAGTTTAACATGTAACAAGTGGACGTGGCAGCAGTTCAGCTCAATTTTACCTTGCCCATGCTGACACAAATTCACAAACGTCTTAAGTTGTCCTTGCTGGCTAGTGAACGCATCGATTTCCCTCATTCTCATCTGTATAGTATGTTCTACTTCTCTTTTTACAACATCTTTTCTCAATGAACCAATAATCGATACAAAACGGTCGATGTGATCGTTGATATATTGCAGCTCTTCCACAACTATACTACCAGACTTGATAGCCTCGTATCGTCCCATTGCTACTGCGCAAGCAACTCGTATATTGCTCGAACACTCCTCGGTAAACACACCTGCATTTTCATGATTACCTGAATCAGTAATGTTACAAACTAATATTTAGAATATAAATACATTAATATACGACAACAACATTCAGGACAAACAGACACGCCAACAAATAAGCAACACACCAGTGCCTAGTTTGTAAACAACTATAAAAAAGAAAGATGTTATACCATAAATAAACGCCACAAGAACAGTCGCATCCTAAAAGTATTCGAATCAATAAAAAATGGTCAGGTCTTTCATTTACTGGATTTAACCCTCAGGTAAAATGAATATTTAACAAATGCATGCACATATTTAAATGCTCTAAATATGTGAAACATTTACCTGTTTATAAATGAAGTCGAATTTTAAGTTATGTTTAATAAATATTATTTTAATATCACCTATATCAATATGTATTTGTTTTGTTCATATCATTACACAATTTAACATTTTTTCACAGTTTATAAAACATTTTTATTCAGGACTTCAGTTGCTTTGTTTAAAGTTTCCTTTGTTTTAAATTTACATTGCATTGGATTTCTTAAAAGGGACAAAAACAATAGAATGTTAATTAAACATACTGTTCTTACCACTCTGTGCAATGTAAATAGGCATTGGACTCCAAGTCAAAACTAAGGGCAGTATCTTTCGAAGATTTTTGCCTCCCTCTGTATGTATCTTCCAGTTTTTGACAAAAACTTTTGAAAGAAGATTTCCAATCTTCCTCAGTTGTCGCTTATCCCAACTCGAAAAATCTACTTGGTGAACTGTTGTTTCGATTTCCTAATCATAAAAAGATATAGAGATCTACATTATAACACTAATGGTATTTATTGCATGAGCAGCCACATGACTACACGCTTGACAGTCGCCATTTGTCAGTGATCTCAAGTTCTGAGGTTAAGTATCCTTTAGGTGAAATGCCATACCGTGTTCAATCTTATTCCATGAGCTACCGTAACCCATGCTGCATATATTGACCATTAATGTCGCACAATGCACATTAAGATTGTCAACCCAATTTGCGAATATATAGAAAGCAGTAATGCTTTTGTAGAGATTAAAAATAAAGCAATAAGCAAGAGATCAAATAACATTTATCACATAACTTCTAAACCAAGAATTTAAAAGAAAAGTTTAAAGTGAGCAAAAGTTTATCCCCAATGCAAGCTCGAGGTTCTGACTTGCAAGGTGTCTTCAGCTACAGATGTTTAACAGGTGTAAAAATGTTTAAATAATGTAAAACATCTACGTTATTTATAATTTGTGTCATTTCTTAATCTTCTTAACCTGAATATCAAAGTCGAGACGAATTATAACTTAGAAAAGTTGTCAGTGTAACCAAACCAGATGCCATCAGATATATAACGTATTTTTCTAAATATTTGACCACTCAGATTAAATTATTGTTTTACTGATCGAGTATTTAAATTATTAAAAAAAACAATTTTTTCACCAAATATTTACAAACAAAACCGACGTGTATGCAGCATGACCATTCCTACTGATTGGTAAAGTCCGAAAACGCCGAGCACGTCGATGGCGCTAACATAAGGAAATAACTATTCAGAAAATGTAATTGATTTCTTTGCCGTTTTAATTTCTTCATCACACTTTACCTGATGACAGCAAGCTATGTATTTGAATCTCCTTTGTCGGGGATAGGGTCCACGTCAAACTTGATAATCGGCATTTGTTAACGGTCTCGTTTAGAAATCTTGTGAAGCGTTTTATTTACAAGTGTCACGAATACGACCCATTTTAAAACTGGTATTACTAGTACTCAAATTTAAAAATGAAGGAATTGTATAGTACATCTTTACGCCCGATATATAATTACGCTACCAATATTTAAGGGAACTGTCCGGAGCCTGACGTTAAGTATCTCGTTTTAATTTAAATGTCGTTTGTCTACGGGCACGGTTGAATGCATTGTGGGTAATCTCCCGTTACATTACTCCGCTATGGTGCGTTATGTACCGTGGGACAATTGGCTAGGAAAATATCGTAGTCATGAATAAATAATGAGGCAGTTTCATTGGTGTCATAAAGAAACCACTATGCATAACTAGCCAATGAAATTACGTTCGGTTTACCATTCAAATTGGCGACCTCCGTGAGTGATTTTGTTAAAGTGAGTGATTTATTCGGCATAAACAAGTTTCAGGAGATTGCAGTGTATTTTATTGTAAAATGCGATTTCATTGGAAGAAGATTGGTCTCCCCTGCCTCATGCATATTCATAAAAACGAGATTTTGCTAGTCAAATTTCCCACGGTATGTATGGAGTGTAACGGAATAAAGTACTGTGGGTGCCGACGATGGGTTGAATGACTTTTCATGAGAACATGGTTAATCTGCAATCAATTACGCTTGTTTTCGGATTTGAAGCAAAGTTAGAGTTGCATAAAATTTGGTGGCCAAATAGTAAGAATAAAACACTGTTTAAAATATTGTGATCGATTTTTAGAAACATAATATAGGGTCGAATATTTAGCAGAAATACGGTATACAGGTGTTTCACGTTCAAATATAATAGCATACGTAGTTAATGCGATACCACTTTTCGTGAGACTTATAAACTAAGATTGTGAAGTTGAAAATAGGCCATACTTAGTCAAACGCATGCAAGAGTTGCATTTTGTTGACCAGGCGCCTATCACAACGACGCCAACGCGGGCGCAAACGAAAGGAAAACCCAAATGGCTTTACCTATTATTTGAAAAGTCGAGCTAAATCGGTGTCCTTATTATTAAACTGATGAAAGTGAAAGCCCTCAGGAAGCATAGCCTGCACGTTCATTATGCCATAAACATTAGCTTGCTAACACATAAAGCTAGTGTTTGGGTTGGATGGTTAGAGCTTACCTTGCTGGCGATGTTTGTAAAACATTCTTGTAATATACTGCAGTAGCTAGGCTCATTCTGGCAGTAATCCTCAATCATAATTTTAGCAATATATCTGGATTTTGAAATCTGCGAATAAAATAATTGCATTTGATCACAATCATACTGTGATTCAAGCAAAAGAAACAATATTAAGAACGCGATTCGGAGCATTATACACCCTAAATATGAGCTGTCGTAAAATGCACCATGTGCAAAACGTAGGACAATTGATCTTCGTTAAGCAGTCACGTACAATCCTCAACAATTAGCAAGGTTAAGTGCAACACATTGTAAAAAAAGACAAAAAGTGTAATAAATTGTTATTTAAGGTATTAGACCCTTCATAACCAAATATACTGTCAAAACCAAGCGTACACGCAAATGTCATTTTTCATTTATTAAATTGGAAAATCCAAGCGAAAGCGGACTTTGAAAAAGTGTACCATCAGTGACAAATATACCTTTCAAAGTCATAGAGCCGTATATTCTTTGACATTGGAAGAGCTACGGACATGGGGAAAAACGCACGACCACGAGTACAATGTGATGATGATTTGTGAAATTTCTTAACGGACTAATATAAATATATCTTGTAAATGCCTCAAAATATAGTGTATAATAATTATTATGCTTTCGAATTTTTAACTTTTTTCATCCATTGTGACAAACAGGTCATCAATGAAAATAGATAAATTAAACGTGTATTTAACATATTTAATCAATACCTCTGAGTCAATATGTCTTTGCAGTGTTTCAGCTTGCGAACTGTTCCATTCGTTGATGATTGGTTCGGTCTGTAGTTGTTCTACAAACCCCAGGTTCCATAGCTGAAAGTCAAAGCACATACATAATAAACTCAAAAGCATTATACAATAACATAATTAAAAAGTTATTAAAACAGCATAATAACGCTAAAATAATATTTTGTTTAAACGTGATTTCTAGAAATAATGTGTTCGTAATATATTTTAGTTTAAATATTTCTCTTTATTAAATGATGTTAGTGTGCTGGACGTTAACATATACAAGTAACTCTTCTATACATAATAATTATGGTATAGTGCATCTCATCCTGACAGAATTCTTTATGGTTATATTTTTGATATGTTTTTTATTTTTACAAAATAAAAATATAAAGTTTCGGAACATTTAGCAAATTGTAGTGACGCAAAACAACGAAATCCTATACACAATAGAACTCGCAAAGTAAACAAATACTCTAAAATCATGATTTGGTGTTCTGTAAACAAGTAAATTGTAATCGCTATAATGAAACAATTATAACGTTTTATGTAAAATAATAGCTGTAATATTTTAGGTATACATTGTACATTTATAAAACAATTTTTATTTAGAGATTAAAAACTGGCTTAGCAAAGCATTTCAGCGATAATAACACCGGCAGCCGAAATGCATCCCGTAGCCACTTACTGAACTGTTTAATACGCATGTTTATTTTACTTTTTTGGTTATCGACTATAATTCTTTCTTACTAAATCATCGTTTTACAATTACAGTGTCAAAAATGCACCCATCTCGATATGATTCATATTTTACATACAGACGTTGTCAAAATGCAAAAAATAGTATTTAAAACACTGTTTTCAATACACTTTCCTTACTTTTGTCTCCTCCTTTAAATATTTATATAATAAATATAATTATAATACTTAAATATTTATATTATTGTGTTCGGTTTGAAGAATCTGTCTGGATGCTTTGCATATTGAACAAGGTGGCTCTACTCATGAATATTTACCAGTTTGATTACTTAAACTCATTGTATTAATATAAAATAAGTATCAGGATATTTTGAAATATTATTTCGTTGTTAACTTACATATTATGTTAAGTTTCCCGTAAAACTTAGTGTTTAGCTGTTCTCGAACTTACCCCGTTTTGGTTTGTTTACAAAGTTTACATGATGACGTCATGTATGACAGTTTAAATTCAATATTCCGTACTAATACGTGTTGTTTACAATATCTGGATTTATTTGTGCTAGTTCTAATAAATCTTAATTTTGCAAGAGACTGTACAGCGTATGCTCCACCATGTATTAGCGGTCGATCATCGGTTTCGTGCAATGGCGTTATTTTGCAAGTGTGCATCTTCCCGGGGTTGTTATCGCTGATAATAACTCTGGGGCAAAAACTTAATAATACTTCACAGAGAACGTCAATGAGCCGAGAAACAGTATAAAAATGTTATTATTTTTTGTAGTAACATGTGTATTAATTTGGAAAGAAACGTGACGTGTAATATGCGATATGTTATGTCATTGTGAATTTCCTTATGTTTTTCCATAATCATTTAATGGATCAATGAAGACGATAACTTCTGGAAAAGATTGGAAATCATTTGAACAATATCATGAGAAAAACTAATGACAAAAGAAGTTTTATCTTTAAGAATTGTGCACACTTTGTTAAAGTTGATAAGTATTAAACAGTTATTTCATATGTGATATCGAAACAGTCAAACAGTTGTGCCTTTTGTTACCTGATCAATTACTGTTTGTCAAGTTCGTGCAGAAGAAAAAAGGAACAATATACTTTGTATAAAGTTTATTTAGAAATTAAAAAGTTATTATCTTATATTAAGTGGGTATGTTTTACACGTCACAGGCACAATGGGTGTCTTTTAACAGAATTGCAATATGCGTTGTTCGCTTACCGTTAGAGTTTCATGCAGTTGACTCCATCGTGACATGTCCCCAAGCCATTTCTGAAACTTATCTCTCACTTCAGCGTGTGCACGCCTATCTTCCTGGCTTTCGGTAACAACCAAATTCTCCTCTCCACTACTAGTTTTTGCAATACTTCTTTGGCACAATGCTAAACAGTGCAGGTAAATACGAACACTGGCTATAACCGATGGATCTCTGTTTTGCTTTAATGTTTCTTGTGCCAGTTCCCGTGCAATTTTGTATGACATGGACCACCTCGCTGGGTTACTAGAGATATACATTAAATGTGATAATAAATTAGAGTATTTTATAACGTAAAATGATACATGTTTTACTCCGGTAATCCGGAAGAAGCAATTTCATACTGCAATGTCTCTATTTCTATTGCATCTTCTATGTTTTATCCTTATATATTAGTAGGAGCTTTTGTTTTTGAAGGAAGGACGTTTTTTCTCAGTTAAAAATACAATTTAAAACAGAAACCCAAGTATTTCAATTTAAAAATTAAAGTTATTGATGGAGTATTGAAAACTACAAACTAACCCTTACATTAAAGTGAATGTATTACTCTGTAACTTTGACATTAAGATATGAAACTTAAATGACGAGGAAGACGGATATTTACTCTAAGTATTGGTCATACCCAATAAGTTAATTTCAGATCTATTTTGACGGGTATTTTAAGTTATCAACAACAATTTACTCTCGACATTTGCTCTTGAATATTAACCCCGACTTTAACTTCACTTGCGGACAATAAACCTGCTGTGAATCGGCTAAGATCGCACTTCTCTAACAAGAGTAATGTTATAGTATTGAGGTTTACAGTACCCGAGCAGTTTCTTTACCATTCAAGCTTTTGCACAGTGCCGTGTACGAGCCTTACTGTTGTGTTGAATTAAAGCTCCTATCCCAGTCATGGTTGATTTTAATTCCCAAAATCAAAACAAATAAAAATAAACAGAAGTATTTCACAGATTATCATTATCAATAGAATACTTCTTTGAATTTCATTGCAATTCCTCGTTGTCGTTAGACAAACGTGAAACAAATACGCGCGTCCTCTGGTCCTGGAAGGATTTCCCGGTTTATAGATATAACGGAATTCCCATCGACGAGTACCACCTCTGAGACACCAAAGATCGGCTGGTCCATTTAAATAGGAGTAGCAGTATTTTTCTATATTTAGCGTCAGTGAGGTAGCCAATTCATATTTTAACATTTATTTATGAGGCTATTAACACCGCTGACCATACAAGCATGGTATCGCAGTGCATAGCGTACTTGCCTATCACCCAGGCAACTGGGAATCGAATCTCCTCATCCGCTTTACTTTTTATATTACTTTTTATTATTACTAAATTGTGCGTTTCTCTTACGTTCTAATGCATTGATATTATTTAAAAAAATCATTTTATATTTCATGTTTGTGCATTGTTTTCAATGTTTTGCTTTTTATTCTTTTTGCGTAATATATATTTGAATTAGTAAAATCATATAAACACAGAAACGATTTACATCAATATAAAATTTGAAACATAAAAGCAATCTTCTCAATGAGAAAAACTTGTATCCCGTGTTGGATTCGAACCCGTGTCAAAGAGAAAACGTCAACACCGCGCGCTAACCGACTGGGCTACAAATTCATATGGCTGAAGCGTTGCCAATGTAGTATATACACTGTGTTTCGATCATCTATGTATACATAACATACGTTTAATCTCATTCCCTTTTCAATACTTTACCTATTTAGATGAACATAAACTAACCGGGGTTATGGTCACGTCTCAATGCGTAATGTTTACATATATATCACTCATTTTTATTTAATAGGCCAAATTTAGCTCACAAAATGGCGATATTTTTAGTTTCACTGAAAAGGCTCAATTTCTGCCCGACTTATGGTATAAAGTCATATAAAGATGTTTTGTACTTGGACCTTTTTCCCCTTTAACATAACTCCATATAAATTTGAGCTGTAAAACATGCATATATACCCCGGACATAGTTTTGGCCGATTAAACGAGAATGAGTGAGTCTAGTCAAAATAGCGCCGCACGAGTCAAACTAATTTTAGATCAATGTTTACAAAACAAAGCGTTATGTCTGTTTATATTTATATAAAAAATGTGCTATTACATAGAGGATATTTGTTGATTTCGGTGTATGATCGA
>Ga0224511_10003599_pt1 | contig 11275 bp, 10 predicted proteins | sample SF_May12_sed_USG_2_FD_169988 | JGI IMG/M metagenome (GOLD analysis project Ga0224511, IMG submission 169988) | Sediment microbial communities from San Francisco Bay, California, United States - SF_May12_sed_USGS_8_1 | ecosystem: Environmental > Aquatic > Marine > Sediment | place: USA...
ACATCAGGTATACAGCCGATAACATCAGGTATACAGCCGATAACATCAGGTATACAGCCGATAACATCAGGTATACAGCCGATAACATCAGGTATACAGCCGATAACATCAGGTATACAGCCGATAACATCACATATACAGCCGATAACATCACATATACAGCCGATAACATCACATATACAGCCGATAACATCACATAATTATACAGCCGATAACATCAGGTATACAGACAAACGTCATGTCCTACAGACTTTGGTACTATTTTTTTGATTTTGTTTTATTCTACTGACTAAAATAACAAGTTTGTCGCACAAATGTCTGACGAAAAGCAGTTAGTTTGATAATTTATGTAGTCGTACATGTATTTCGGAGGTTGCCAACGCGGAGTTGGTGCTAGACATTGCGTTATGGCTACAGTTCAGCTTTACTCACAGCTGACTCATGTGAAGACACAGTTAGTAGGTCATGCAGAGTCAAGAAACGCTGGTTCGCTGGACTGACCGCCGTAATATGACATAATAAAAACAGGACGAAATCACCGTCTGTCGCATACACGAACGAACGAACAATGTGGCAAAGGAACGAACTAACGAAATAACTAATGAACGAAATATACCACCAATAAACGAGCACCTAAACGCGCAGCATTATTCCGTTCTACTTACCGTGGTGGGCGCCTTGTCGGTGCCGACTGTGAGCGACTCCCCGTACCATTCGTGCGTGTAAACCGTGTGCGGGTCGCACTCGAAGATGTACGCGTATCCAGAGAAGCTCGTACCGAAGTCGATCGCCGCGATCACGTTACGCTTTTTCTGGCGACAAAACGGCATAGGTATAAAAAGACATAAATGTAAGTATGAATCTGATATGTGAAGAAAAAAACATTGCATTAAGAATAATTTTGATAATACAATGTGCATGTATTATTACAGCAAAAAAAAGGAAAAACAAAAAAAACAAAATGTATGTATTTAAAAAAGAGTATATTTAAATCCCATTGTACTAAAACGTAAAACCAAACATATGTTAAATTCCCTGGTGCCATCTGATTTGTTATCCAAGTGGTTACATATTAAATACAGTTAGCCTCCGCAAAAGGACTCTAAAAAGTTGTAAGTTCACGTCCCACCAACATCAGTAATTTTATGTAAACTAATTAACTTGTTTCACCAAATTCACGTTTACGCTTAAAACAGACATTCAACATCCGATCAAAGGATTTGCCCAAACTCCCCGCAGTGATTACTTCCCTTGACAGTACATTATTAAATTAGCAACGCGTGACGTAATCGCTGTGAGGAGATTGGGATTTGCCCCCTAGGCGATACTTCGTCTAAAGTAGCACGAATTGTATCAATACAGCCCCAGAATTGGTTGTTATTCAAGCAAGATTCTTAACCGCCTCATTTCCTAAAACCACACAATCGTTACAGCTCGGACATGTCCATGCTTTCCGAGAATGGGACGACAAAAAGGTTTTCGCATTGAAGACGTCAAGAACTGTAACAAACGCGCCCTGTTCCATACGTTACCGGTTGTGGTCGGTCGAAGTATAGCGTGACGCCCTGTGTGAGTGCCTGATACTTCCGCAACATGTCCAGACCGATGATATTCAGCTTCGCCAGCTTCTCTGGAACACCGGCAGCAAGTGGTAGATCTACTACAGGTGTTTTGCTTTTAATTCTATATCAAGTTTCCAAGTTTCCAAGTTTATTGGTTATCGGCACTATGTGTGCCTTTGACCATATACGAGGGGTGTTCGGGAAGTATAAGGACTTTTGCTGTAATTTTGTTCTAAATAGCTCTTTTGCGTGCATATTTTGCACAAGTGAACTTTAATTTGTGTTACATATAGGAAACAAATACTACCTCTTTTAAGTTTGTAAGTATATCACATTGCAATTTATTTTAACAGCTGGTTGTAAAAGAATATAAAAAATTAATGGTGTTTATCTTGTTCCTCAATTCCTATTACTATTTAAATTATAGCAAAAGTCCTTAAACTTCCCGAACACCCCTCCTACAATATTAACAAAAGCATGACAAGCAGGTTTACAAAAGTGCATAATTTAGAAATTAAGCATTAAAATGCTACTAACTCGATTACGACACAAAGTGTTTTGCTTTTAATACGGTACCAAATTTAGCATTTTTTCATTCGCACACATATCATTAGTGTTTTCTTGTTTGTAAATGTGTGTGCTTCCTGTAATCGTAATATAAAAATTCATTTCTCTTAATTTTTCTTATTTGGCAGTTTCTCATATTTACGGGAGTAGGTTTCACTGCTTAAATGTGGTAAAAATATAAGATTTAATCAAGTCTGACCTAAAAGTTACAGATATAGCATTTTTAAAACAATTGGTAGATTAGAAGAGGACAGGGAATTCTGTTGCATTAAAACGAACAACATGAAACTGACTTTTGATGACATAATATTTGCGGAACTGGACGATCCATCCGCCGCGCGGGGTCTCAAACTCGCCGCCACTCAAGCGCACCCGCTTACGCTTCGGCGGCCGATCGTCCGTCCGTCCATCCACGTAGTATATGCCGACGGCCGATGGAAACGTCAGTCCTGCGTGCAGGCGGAAGTCGAGTTAAAAATGACAGAATACGGGCTCATAGTATTGCCATAACGTACGTCCCTCGAACCAGACATGTAGATTTTAATCTTTTAATGTTTACAATTTTTTGTATACTTAAAATTACTTTAAAGACTAAAAGTAAGCTTAGTCTATATAGTTCCTAATGTAAAAAAAGAGCTTCTTAAAGCAGCGGAATGTGTGAATATTGTCAAGACAATACACTAACACTGTACCACAAGCATTTTAAGACGAACATTTTTATAGATATTTTTGTTATAGAGAGTTTTGCACAGTTTGCTTTATATTTCGTACACCCATATATACAAATGGTATTATGCTTAATTAGTTAATTAAAAGAATAAGTCAGATTGAGTTAGCAAGTATGAACTACATGTCTAATAGCTTTCGTCTTATTTGTAATATTAATGTTCATCGTGTATACTGTCCATTTAAATCAACTGTAATTCGTATAGATACTTTAGTACTCGAGATTTATGCAATTCGTATTTTCCATTATTCGTGAAATGCAGACTCCTGTGAGGAAGAGTCAAGAGACTTGCATAGGTGCATCCAGAAACTCTGATTCCATATGACAACAAACTTCAGATTCGTGAAATAATGTTTGATCTAGAGCTAGGCCAAGGTGTCTGTGCACGAGTCTACAAACCGCCGTACTCAGCACGTTGAGACTGACGTTGCCTCTCTCCACCGGAAACGAGTAGTTGTTGCCGTTCTCGTCCGAGATGAAGATCACGTGACCCGTCACCGAGGGAGACGCCTTCCGCGTGTGCCACATTTTCCCGCGCGTTCACAGCCCTCGTGTCTCGTGGAGACTATCTTCCTGTACACTTCCAAACTACTCGTATGTCATGAAAACTGCATAGAAACCAGGCTTTTTCACACTATGTTTCGTTTAGATTAGCGTTTAAGATTTACATGGATTTGCATCCGTGTGGGTACAAAATTAAATAAAATTCACCTAAAACTGGCTGTAGCTTCATAGAACATATTTCCAAATGAAGTCTGCAAATCCCCAAAAAGGCGTCATAAAATATAACAAACAATTTAATAAACTCGTTTAAAGACTTCGACAAGCATGTACAATTTCTATTGAGTATCAGTTTTCATTCGTTTGTTTACAGGTACACAAACACGTAATCAAGTTTCCTTTCAAGCTAGAAACAATGGATTTTATTAACTATCAATGAGCGCTATAGAACAATGCTGACGGACTGTTTTGTTGAATATATTCAAAGTTACCTGGTGTTAAATTTTTATAGCGCAAGTGGTTTACGAGGTTATACATATGTCTATCATTTAATTAATTTTATTACAAAGGTTCAAGGGTAAAACCACGAGTGGTTTATGAGATATCATACCACGATATATACATTACAACTATAAAAGTAAGTATTTTTAGTGTATGGAGTTTAATTTTTAAAAGGATAAGTTGTTGGGAACGCTAGGGAAGGGGTGACCGGAATAACTTTCCTGGTCCCTCTTATACATGTTTAAAGTGAGCTTAACATGACACAGGTGTCTTTACATGTTTTCTGTAGAACATACATTGTATGTTATTTGTACCGGAGATGTTGGGTTAAATAAAATTCTTGTGTCAAAAACTTGAAATGGGAAAACGTTTTGGGAGTAAAGAAATATATTTATATATAATTTTAATATCGCCAATACATACTAATGTTGTTATTTATTTAGAGCAGTGTTTTTTTTTACAAAATGCTCAAAGACAATCAACCCATTGATATAAGTAAACATGAAAAATACAGTTTAATATCATTTGTTTACAGTGATCAACAATGTGATCAAGATGCTTCTTTGGGTGCACTTCATAAGGCCTTTTTTTCAAACAATTAACACAAATAAATGCATCATCAACCACTTTATCAATTTATTATTTATGTTATCATATAGTAAATCATAACTTAAATCACAACGTTATCTTGACCAGATCAGCATTTAATGATTTTAATTTAACAAAAAACACAAAACATTCAGAATGAATTTCACAGTGATTTCATACAAACTGTAAAATAATTGAGATGCACTTTCCAAAATCATAAATAAAATATTAAATATAAACTTCAATGGAAAAATATAATGAAGTCATGAAATTATGCAATTATTCTTACATAAATACATAGAATGCCTAAATTTTGTAAATCATTGTAAGATCAACACAACACAAAATGATTTTTGTCTCAGGTAATGTACAATGTATGCATTATTTCCCAGCAGCAGTAATGGCCTTCCTGTGAGCCTGGAGACATTTGGAGGTGCAGAACTTATAGGTGGCATACTCGAATGGCACCTTGCCTGTCATGTCGGCCCCGCACTGGAAACACCGACTACAACACACACAACACATGGTAGATGATTTTTTTGGAGGAAAAGTTTTAGCATTTAAATATGTGTTAATAGAAACATTACCATTTCTTAACGATAAAAGCAAATAAATTTACAATGTATGGTTTAAGTTTGAGGCCAAATACAGTCGCTGAATGTGTGTTGAGTAAAGAATGACAGGTACCTGAGAATGGGCTTATCAGCACCCTGACTGGTGTACTGGCCAACTAGGCGCTTCTCCGCCGCTATCGCCCTCTGTAAAACAATTCAGTGTCAGCAAAGATTTCATAGTTATAGCATAATATTATTGTAGTCTGATAATGGTAACTATGTTTGTATTAATTACCAACCCTACAACTACAATGCATTCAAGTCAAAATATCCTAGTTCATCAGTTTATAAACTATTCTGAAAAAGTTTCATGGTTCTAGCATTTATATTTTTTACAAACTTGTCTAGCAATAAGCTCAGACAGATGAGAAACAGACAGACAGGGGCAAATCTAAATCATAAAGTGGGAGCATAAAAAATTCCTTCTTGAGGATATTGTGAATATCATTCTTAATAAAATTTAATCTCTTTTGTATCACCTTAAATACAAACAAGATTGATGTTTTATATCAAATCATTACTACAAGTGCGTCAGGACGGAGTACCCACCTTCTCGCGGTCGGAGAGTGCCAGGAAGCGCTGCCTCTCCCGTTCCTCGGCCGCCTGCCGCTCCTCTTCCTGTCTGCGCGTCTGCTGCGCCTCCTGACGCGCCTTCCTCACCGCCTTCTTTCTCTGCTGCTCCTTCTGGCGACGCTCTGCCTCAGCTTCCTCCGTCAGCGGCTCCGGGATCTGGCGGGTGGGGATACATGGGTTGTTCAAAATTGACAGAGACTTTGATTTAAAAAAAAGTTTTATGATGTGTTAAAGAAAACCTAAAAAAACACAACACAAAACAACAAACTTAATCTGCATACTTCATTTGACTATTAATTTGCCTAAGAGATATGACACCTGTTCCATGCTTTACTCAAATAGCTTGTGTTAATTCATGGCTTAGTGCATAATAGATGGATTTCTAAGTTGATATAGAAGAAACCCTGTATAATGCTTTCAAAACAAGACCTTAAAAACAAGGCCATTACTTGTTGGGTTGTCAACACTGTGTATTAATTCTCTACATTTTACATAAGACCAACCATAGACATCTCAAGTTTCAGATAAGTCATGACATCCCTCACTTAAATATTTAAAAAAATCCTGAAAATTCAATGTATATAAATTATATACATATATCTAACCTGTGTAGCAGCATAGTCATATCTGTCGGGATATTTTCCCCGGAACCTTCTAAACTCGTTCCTGGTTGGTTTATCCTTTGATGCCATGTAAGGTGTGTGACCCAGCTTGTCCCTGGGGTAAAATCATAATACTCTCGTGTATTTAGTTCTTTTTTAACATTAAATACACATTAAGTTAATCAATCTATGAAATATTTAACAAACAATGGCAATAAATAACTTATATAAATCCTTTATTATATTGCCCCCTTCTTTATGCTACCTTTACTGAATCTTAATGTACTTCTGTGAAATCATTAAATTTCGTTTGACATTAAATTTCGTGTATTTCGTGGGTAGGGCAATCCACAACTCTAAGATTCTAACGAAATTAATTTTCGCTTAAATAATATTGCATACAAATGGAAATCCATGAATTTAAGAGTCCACGAACAGGTCCAATGTCGTCAAACCACGAATGCCCACGAAATTAAATGATTTCACAGTATTAATTCCAAACCAACACAACCCCCAATAACACCCCTTACATGTTTCCTCTGCACATGACTTGCTCTGACACAAGAATGGGATTGTGGACCGGACACAATTCCCAAGAATGGACCTTTCTCTGACTAGCAATTTTGATCAAATTGCCCATTTTAATCTAATGGATCAGAGCTTTGATCAAATGGAGACGATCTGACCTACTTTAAACAACAAGAAGCCTACTTTCTGTTTGTGATAACGTTATCACAAGAACAAATGACTAACAGCAGGAAGCAGACAAGATCTAATTAACATATCAACAGACCGCTTGAAATGACGACCGATGCCCGACAAAAATGCGGGAATTTACATTAGGCCATGACGTACAACATCATTTGGGCCAATCAGAAAACTGATTCTTTTGAGTATCACTGGTTACGCGCACTTGCAATGTTTGACGTAACATACTTTCCCGCCAATTTGTCGGGCATCGGATGTCATTTCAAGTTCTGTCGATACGTTAATTTTTGCAGACCAGTGCATCACCCCTCACCTCAGTACGGGACTGGCTCCAGCCTCCAGCAGCAGAATAACAATCCCAGCATGCCCCTCTCTGGCCGCCACGTGCAGCAGCGTCGTGTGGTTGTCACCGATTGGCTCATTCAGAATGTCAGGGGAGACAAATACGGGTGTCAGTGGGTCAGAGTTTTGGCCCTTAGACGGTCGGGAAGACACTGGAATGCTGGAGGGTTTCGATGCTGGCAACGAGTTGTCACAGTGTGGAGGTGAATTGGTTGTATCCAACGTAGAACTCTCATTTACTCTGTGAGGCTGTTTGTCGTCTTTGTCTTGAACATTTCCCATATCTGCACATTCTGCAGACAATGTCAATGCATGATTTTGAACAACTGGTGTATTTTCTACAGATGTATCACACACTGTTTTATTTGAATCCTTGCAACTAGAAGAACACTCAGGCACACTTGGTCCTTGGTCCGCATGATTCATGTTCATATCTTCCTCACTGACCTTGACATTGCCTGATTTGTCAATATCGTCACTAAGTTTTACACACTGTTCATTGTGACCTAGCTGTTGTGAAACTGTGACAATGTCCTGCTCAGCTGACCCCCTGTCTGATCTATTGTCCTGCTGTGTTCCATCTATCTGTTGTGTGCCTATATCTGTGTGCTGTGTGCTGTCTGACTGTTGTGTTCCAACTGTCTGCTGTGCGGGCCTGTCGCCGTCTGCAGCTGGTGTGAAGATCACTGCCAGCAGGCTTTTCAAGCTGTCCTTATCCCCCGTCTTGCAGGCTGTGTACAGGCTGTTTTTCAGGTGGTACTTCTCTTCATCTGAAACACATGGAGAAGTTTATTTATATGAAGTTGTTACAGCTATCAAAAGTCAAGAGAAATCGTTTATAGAAAAATTATGTAGGTTAATAGTAGAACTTAGCAGCAGAAAAATTATCTTTTAACAAGCTATACATAATAGATGTCACAATAAAACCAGGCTTATAAGCAAATAACAGAACTGGATTCAGCAAAGTGCTGAATAAATTACGAGACACAAAAAACAACAAGATTTTATTATAAGCCCAGTACTCTAATGACGCTTCTTTTATGAACTGACCTAGAAGTATCAATCGAAACAACATAAACAATTTTTTACTTTAGCACATTACTACCCACTCAGGATTCTCATGACACTCCTTCTATGAACTAAACTAGAAGTAACAATTTAAATTACATGAAATTATTATAGAATTCTGCCATTACAACCCACCCATGATGTTGGAATCCGGTTCATTGTGCCCTCGGAGGGAGAGGCTGCGTTTTCTTCTCGACTTTTTCTTCCTCTTCGGCCGCTTGCTTATCTCAAACTCTGAATACAGTGGGAAAATATGGAAGTGCAACAATGAACAAGCATTTGATAGTTTTGCAGTCCCCTACTGGTCCCTCAAAAAGTTCTTTAATTATCATACGCTCCTGTTTATTGCCATTTATAATTAATTTCAGGTTGAAGTCTGTATTTGTATAATAGCTACTTATTGACACACCACGTTTTATGCACCTAACTTTGATAATTTTCAAGTTATCACAGGATCCAGATTTCAACAAACAGCTGAACAGACGGACAGATGAACAGACAGGGAGAGAAAACAAAATGCTGTGCATATTGTACACATTGCCACCTATTCACGTATCAAGTTTCATGCGCCTAGCTTTAATAGTTTTAATGTTATCAAAGGATCCAGATTTTTAGCAGACAGGCGGGAAAGACGGATGGACTGACGGACGGACGGACGGAGGACAGACCTATAGTCCCCTCCGGTGTTAACACCGGTTGGGGTCTAAATAGCAAACAGTCATAATGTTGGTGAATCCCTGACATAACTGTTTACATAATACAGTGAAATCTAGTTTAGCATCTGTCTTAAGTTAATACTTAAATTTTATTAGATATGAAAGTTTTACTATAAATCCAAATGCTTTGAAAAAAAAAAAAAGATATGGATAGTTTAGAAAATATCAGATTGGTGTAGATCTAAACTAAAGTTAAATCACACCTTTGAGTTCCCTGAAGTTTATGGTTGCCATGGTTTCGAACAGTTCTGTCTCGCCTTCCGTGGATGTACCTGACGACCCCGGTTCCTCCCCAGTCACATGGTCTACAGTGGGGGAAAATGTGGGGGTAACAATCTAACAACCCCATGCTACAGCACATTATTTCAATACAAATGTATGTACAAGTAACCAAACTTGAACCATTTCAAGAAGGAACACAATACTTCAAAGACAGATTTGTGCGAACACTGCAATGTTTAAAATACAGTCATTTTATAGAGTCTATTATGTTACGAAAAAGATGCAAATAAACTTTTAGGTGTTCGGAGCAATTCTGTATAATTTTGTATTATATAAAATTATATTTACTGTTATTAGCTATAGAGATAGTACAGTATGGCACTGACTCCTTAATTTTCAAAACTACACAACCATCAAGTCATGCTGTACCTACCTGACAAGGCAGATTTTGCCTCCACCCTCTCTGGTTTCGCACCAGTACCCTCCGAGTCCCGAGACACCTTTCTCTCCTCAACCAGGGGCGACGGTACCCGTTGCCGTGCCAGCAGCTTCCGTTGCCGTGGCGACAGCTGGGCCTCGTCCCGGGTCGTCAGTGTGCCGGTCTCGCGGTTGAAGACTTGCGGGGGTGAGATAGGCAGCAGGTCCTGAATCTCCGACTCGTCTCCTGCGGAATAGGTCCTATCTACAGAAACATGTCCTATAATAGGTTAGTATTCTCTGTCTTAGTAAAACATTTATAAGAAAGGCAAAAAAATTAAAGCTTTAACATAACATTTTTCTTTTTATCCAGTTAAATTTCTTGCAATACAAGAAACATGATCAAGATTTTTAAGTGTAAAATAAATTACAAAACTAATTTTGTTTGATATGGGTTTGTGCACTCGACTATCTCGGGTGGAACGTGCCTTTGCACTAATTTGGCAAAATTTTGGTTCAATTTAAGGATGTGAGTTATTAAAAATATCATATAAAATATTTATGTTCAATAGAAAGTAAAGAAACTATTAGCTTTCAGGCCATGTTGTGTAAAAATCAAGACTTTAATCCATTTTTATTCTGAAGAAGGTCAAATTATTAAATCTTACAAATGTTGATGATACAGTGATTTGCAGGCCAATCCTCCTGGTTGGCTCAAGGGTAAAGCACATGACAATGACTTTTAAGGGTCAAAGCTTTCCACCAAACTTTGGCAAACTTTATCTATCATGATGGATTCAATCTTTGCAATAAGTTTTGTTTGCTCCCTCTGACCACTGTGGGAAAGCATTCAGTGACTTGTGAAGAAAAAAGTTTTGTACAGTAAAATCTGCTTATAAAGAAATCATCGGAACCATAAAAATATGTTCCTTATAATTGGAGTTCCTTATAAACATTAAGGAACTAGCTCCTTGGTTAAGATTAGGGAATAAAAAACAGTTCCTTATAACCAATAGTTCCTTATAAGCGGGTTCCTTATAAGGGGACTTTACTGTATAATATCTGTTTTATACAAAATTCGAGTAAAATTTGAATAAAGTTAATTTTATAAATTAATTAATTAATCAAGCACAGTCCAGTCACAGAAACCCACCATAGCACTCGATGGCTGCGAGGAGGTTGTACACGCGCCTCACTTCATTGTGCGTGGGTCGGCGCGTCTGGAATGGCACCAGTCGCACCCGTGTGTCAGTCTTGCTCAGCGGCGGCTGCTTGCCCCCGTAGAAGATCTTGCGGTTGAAGCTGGGTGCGCGCAGGAATATTCGGTCACACCGGGCCAGCTGCTCCTTCCAGGACAGGAGCAGCTCCTGAATCTCCTACAAAGGAAAGGAACATAAAGTATGAAATTGGAATTTATCATGATTTTTTAAGTTTTAACTATATCCCGGTACAACCAGTTTTCGGCACCATAAGCATTTAAAATGAATTTTCATAATCAATTAAAAGGGCATGTTAAAAGCATTCATCAATATGCTGAAAAACAACTTTTTCATACAAGAAGTCCTTA
>Ga0224511_10003600_pt1 | contig 11273 bp, 1 predicted proteins | sample SF_May12_sed_USG_2_FD_169988 | JGI IMG/M metagenome (GOLD analysis project Ga0224511, IMG submission 169988) | Sediment microbial communities from San Francisco Bay, California, United States - SF_May12_sed_USGS_8_1 | ecosystem: Environmental > Aquatic > Marine > Sediment | place: USA...
TCCGAGCCAGTGTAGTTTTGACAAAGATGTGTTAAACGCTTACCTTACAGGCAAATATGAGTGGATTGAAAATATTTGTGGAAACAGAAACAAGATTTTAATTTTTGTCTTTCTAACAACTAAATCGCATGGAGCGAGGGAAGACAATCTTATATATGAATTACTGCAACATTGTCTCAAACAGCGTATTTTACCATTATGCAAGGTGGTGTTTCTTCATTTGACGGACGACGATACTAAAGTAGACACAAACTATCATGGTCAACATATTCATCTTAAACAGAACAACGCATATGACAGATTCTTGTGCGCGATTCTTTCCGAGTGTGGAAAAGATGTGGAGGGCAATCAGGAAAATAGTGAAATATTTCAAAATATGCGTAAATGTGATGCGTCGAAGCACTTCCTGAAACTTGTTTCAAGTGACGACGAAAAGGTGTGAAAACTTTAATATAATAATAGTCAGCAATTAAGCAAATTCAGAGCTATTATTGTTATTTAGTTTACAAAACGTACGATTTGTACCCTATGTACTGTCAGATGTGTAAGTTATGAAATAACTTTTGTAAATAAACTTCCAATTTGATGAAATGTTTACTTTGGGCGATGGTCTCATTTAACGGAATGCTTCATGATAATGACAAAAGTCAGTTTGTCTACTATTTAATATTGATAAAATGTCACAAATAGTAAGTAGATAAGTTAACCTTAAATAGTACAGACAAATGGTCCAACTCAACTCTGAGTATATTTTCTTGGCGGCCATTTTCTTTCCTGCTTAAAATATAGCTCAAAATGTTAGGCAAAGCCGAAACCGCAAGGCATGTTACCTAAAACGCACTATTAGCATTTCATTAAAAAAGTTAAAATAAATCTGCTTTTATAAATAAAACCTAAAATACTTTGATAGATTAACAGTTGATTGGAACTGCGCAATGAAATATTGAATTCAAAGAACTGATACATTTTGACACTTGACATGCCTGCATTTGTTTAAGAAGACTCTCAGCAGATCATGTATTATTCTTTTATTTGTTTGTGTTTTATTCGCACCAGTACTTAAGACAATATAAACTTTATCCGTTATATTTTTAGCATGAACGTTAATGTCAAACCATTCCTAAAGGTGAATGATGTAGCTCAATACATAAATAAATGTCTTATCTTACTTGATTGACATTAACAAACATTGCAGCAACTAAAACCGTGGAGTGCGATATCTGCTTTCTTCTAGTAGACGACAATAACGAATAAGATAATCTGCTACTGTCACTGCTTAGATATAAGGACATTCATAGAGAAAAAAATTTCTTCATTTAATACATGTATGTGGTATACCTATTCAACGTGAACAAGATCAGTATTTTGTTTTCAACGTTATTTAAGTATTAGAAAATGAAATGGAAGCAGCATTATAAGTAAACTAACGTCATTCTAGGAAACATTGCATCAAAAGCACTGTACTTCACCCTAAACGTATCTACATCATTTTGTGGTCCTCAGGGATCATGGAGTGTACATGTATGTTGTTTACATTTGAAAATGGAGTTCCGCGCATGCGCTAGGGGGCGTCAGTGGGGTGGCATCGTTCATTACTACTGATAAACGGCTTCAATAAAACCGAGGCTGCTGTTTTCGCGTGCAGGCTTTATAATTGAAAAATTGTAGACATAAATGTTAGAAACCGTATTAGAGCTTAAGGAAAAGAACACAAATCCTTGTTTTGTATAGCGCGTTTAATGAACAAAAGTGTTAGTAACGCATTGAATGACAGTGCAATAGATATTATATTTTATATAAAACACATAGACTTTTGACAGGAAGTTACACACGAAATGTGTGAAGATGAGGAGATTGTTTAATCAGATTGTTAATCGAAACATTGTTATAAATCCGACAAGAGGGATATCAGACACACAAGGCGATGGCTGCAGATTGTATCTGGTAAGACACTTCCTCGTGTTTTGTATTCTGTGGCGGCTGTAGGAGGTCCTACTACAACATTGTGTAGTTTAATTTTTCTGGACCTTTAAGATCATGAATTGTATATTTCTTACTTTAGAAAAGAGATTTCCGCTCATGCGTTAGGGAGCGTCAAAGGAGTGGCATTTTTCATTTCCATTGATGGACAGCTTCAATTTAACCGAGACTGCTATATCCCCCATGCAAGCAATGCTTTATAAGAACTTTCTCTTTTTTCAGATTCATCCATACAAGTTCCTTTGTCAAACGTTGTTTACTTTTAACTATTCACGTTTAATATCTGGCTTCACAAAATCACTAGACATATTTATATTTATATGAAAACTGTTCACACAAACCTAATTTATCAAACGTTTTTATTCGTGCATGAAGGTACTAGTATTCCCCCGGACCACGCAGTCAAATTTGGTTCTTAGAATGTTATGTCTATTTAATGTCATCAAACTGACATCAAATTCATCATGATGCAATTGAATGCATGTTGACAAGTATACAAATTATGGTATACAAATATTGATAATATAGGACCTAAGCGACAAGAAAATTTACACTCATTTAACAGGATGCAATCCATTGATTCAATACTGAAACTACTTAAATGGCACAATAATGTTTAGTCGCTTTACTACATCAATATATTTGCACAGAATGCGTCGTTGTTTAAAAATCTTACGCAAGTCAAGTATAAGTGTCATAAGTTTGTAAAGTAACATAATCGTTATTTATATTTCACTTACGTTCAGTTCGTAGCGAACTTATCGTCATGGCAATACTACGCTTAAGTATAAATACCTTATCTTTATTTACATTACGTTTGGTTTAAAGTAGGACAATATCAAAAAGAAACACGGGACAGCTTTTACCGGAACCTAATGACAGATCTATTTTTGTGTCCAGACAAAAGTAACATTACAGAAAAACGACGTTATTATTGGCGTTCGTCTGGTCGCCGATTCCGTACTCAGAAGAAAAGGCTGATAAGGCAATCCACTATGATTCTCATTGGGTTTGTTATTTGAACGTCTTTAAATATAAATAATATATTTATTTTTGAGTAATAATTACTTGAACATTCGCCCCAAAACTGACTAAAACGACGTGTAACTATAACAGCAAAACGGAAACAATTGGATAAAGAATCCTTGTAATATAAAACGTAGAAGGTCTATGAGTTAATCTAGAAAATACTGACGAGTTTACTGTAAATTCTAAGAACATTTAATTACCAAAATTAACTTACCGCTTTGTTTAACATCTTAAGCGTTTTTGTCTATCATTTTAAAACTTTCTTTTTGACAGCTGACGTTTTGTTATTAAAAGCTTGCTCTGTAATTGAACGAATATGATTCAAGGTGTATAACAGAATAGGAAAGGCTGAAAAAGCAATCCACTGATTCTCGTTGGGGTTGTTGTGATTTTTTGGACGTTTTTAAAATATAAATTATAGCATTTAAGGAATAATTCCGTGAAAAAACGCCCTAACAACTGACTTAAAAAAAAACCCGTACAATTATAACATAAACACAAACGAAACACTATGAGATAATGTCCTTGAAATGTAAAATGTAGAAGATCTAAATGGACTTAATGGAAACACTGACGGTGTTACAGTAAATTCTAAGAACATTTAATTACCACATTTAACTAACCGCTTATCTCCTTATTGTATGCATGATTAGACCACAATATGTCAACGATGCATTGTTGAAGTGTACTTTAATAGGTATTAGTATACATATGTAGCGCCTTAATTCATTACCCCAATACACTTCCTGGCAAATATTCATACTGTATCATCATACTGTTTGATAGCCGTGTTCACAGACACAGACCTTAGAGCAAGGATATGCTTGAATGGAGAATTTAATCAGTGTTTAATTACCATTATTGGGTTTGAGTGGTTTGCCTTTCCCACTGACATAACAGTGTACGCTTATCGCAATCAATGAAGATTTCAGTGTCGTATTCTTTTACGTAATGCTTCATTCATACATACCATTTCAGTCATGTATTTTGTACGTAGTGCTTTATTCAAACAAATAATTTCAGTCGTGTATTCTTGTACGTAGTGCTTTATTCATACATACCATTTTAGTGTTGTATTAACTATTATTGTGCATAGTGCTTCATTCATACATACCATTTCACTGTTGTATTGTATTATACGTAGTGCTTCACTCATACATAGCAACACGTTTCGGTATTTAAAAATGTTTAAAAAGCAGCGTTAAATGTACAGTAACCACGTGAGTCAAAAGGTGCAAGACATCGAATGACTAAATAACAAATACTCGGAAAACAACAACAGTTAATGTAATATTATTATTTGTCTTTATCAAAAAGTCAACGCACTGCCAAGTTATGTTTTCGTGATTAAACCGCTTGAACAATGGATTTTGGGAACATTCGATTATACACTTGTATGCAATCTTACATGTAAGTGTAATTGATAGTAAATATATCTTCAATTATGCTCGAAATGTTGTTCACTGTTGGTTATGAATAAATATATATGAAGTTACAAAGGCAGAATATAAAATGCTTGCTGCAAGCATTGGTCTTTGTAGAATATATATGGGAAGCACATCTATGTAATATTGTTATATGTGACATATGTGGCGTGTATGCGACCTACCGAAGCATTCCCTTAGTTATTTATTGTTTTACAAGGAATGTAAGACTTTTTGTAAGTTTAATAAATATTATGATCTCAGTGTCATACAATTCTGATGTTTAAAGATTTTATGTCAGTTGATTAAAACTTTACAGCAACAGTTTGTACATATGTATTAATTGGATATGATATCATGATAATAATGAACATGCAAGGGGAAAATATATTACGTGTGTTATATACAGAAACACTAAAGTAAACATAAAGTAATTAGTTTGGCTTTATAATTTGTGATGAGACGGAAAAAAGTAAATTGTTAAATTAATTAACGTAAATCAAGACAGTCGTGGCAAAACCGTGTGATTTAAGGTAAGACCTTTGGAATGGACTAAGAAGGAAATACATTTGTATTTTTTATCAAAATAATTATAAACAGGATTTTTTCATTAAAATGTAATATATATTATGCTTTTACTTTTCAACGGTAGAAAATTATTTTCAAAATACAACGTACCTTTATTTACTTAAATTAAATTAAAGGGAAGTAATTTTACACCTTATTATCTCCCTTTATTATGAATAGCATGAAAAAAATCAATCTTGTTTATAAAATCAAAAAAGAAAACTGTGAAAAGCGGTCCAGTGGATCGTCTGTAAATGACATATGTCTCAATGAAAATAAAGTTTTTGAAACTTCTACCTAGCTGCAAATCTGTGTATCCATTACACAGGTCTTACCTTAAGGTCGGACATTTGCCATTTACCTTGTTGTTGATGCTTCGCTCATGCAAGATGTTTAAGCTAATTGTTTTATTATCTTCAAATAATTGCAAACACATGTCTCCTCAACTTTCTTCAAGGACATTTCTTTTTGGACGATAGTTAGGATTATAATGGATGTTTCAACTGTAGCTATTACATTAACTAAACATAATTCCGATTAAGCAAAATGTGATATACAAAATAAGGAATACTCTATGCATGAAAATTGCTGTACATTAACTTATTAATTTAGCAAGGACGAACTAAAACTGAGTTATTGGATACAGAAGACGATCAAACATCAAGGAAACTTGTTGTTTAATTTGTTAAATAATTTTGGGGATTCCATAATGTAAATGTGTGTATAGTCATATATATCCTAATTTGTTATAAACACAAACTGTTTCAAATGTGATGTGCGTGTTTGCACTACAGAATATTGTTGTTAAGTACGTCTATATATGAAAACAGATGTTACAAATAGCGTACATGTACGACAAGTAATGGACGGTTTAAAGCAATAATTACCCATAAGTGGATCAAAGACACATTATATGGGAAGATTATTGTTGTCGTGTATTAAGTTTCGTCAAAAATAGCATACAAAATAAAATAATACTTTTTGACTTACATGTGAAAAATCTGTAAATATATTGATTGCACTAGATGCAAATTTAAGATTCTACGAATGCAGCATGCCATAACAGTGCATCAACCACCCAACAGTTACACTACAAAACATTAAGACATATTAATTAATGGACTGGTTAAATTATTGAAACGACAATTCAATTGCGATCTTAGCATGCAATTACTAACAAACTATGTTATCGCAGAGTAAACTTACAACGTCATTTGATGTAATAAATGCATGTGATCTATGATAGTTATCTAACAGGTTTCTTACAAAGTCATTTGTTGTACGATGTCAGCTGTGATAGTTATCTAACAGGTTTCTCACAGGTGTATTGTTATTGTCTGACTAGAATGTCTTTGTTATCTTAACGGAAGCTTGCATGCTGTTTGTAGTGCATATAACCATTAGTTTGATGTTTACATATGTGCATTTAATGTTCGTTGTAATATCGATTACCTATGTTGATGATGTAATTACGCGCATACCATACATTTCCTGACCTTAACTCAAGGAAAACAAGATACACTTTGATTATTAATCAACCAATAAGTGCAGTTTGTATTTATGGAGAACACGCACTCAATGCATTGTTATTACTATGTATTATATAATATAATTCTATAACTACTACACCTGCCCTTGTACATTTTACTGTCGCTACTCAAAGAAAAACTTTAAAAATAACACTCATTTCTGTACGAATTACATGGTATGTGTGATCTTATTTATGAATGCAATGCATAAGTAAGTTTAAAAGATTCCAGCGTTTATAAATTATCTGACATAATAAGGCCGTTAATGTATTGTGCACATGTAGATTAATAGGACATATTATAGCACACTGATTATTTACGAACACGTTCTTGTCGGCAAATATTGTTACTAAAATCTTATATTGTTTTATAGCTATATATACAAGCGCAGACTGGATTGAAATAGGAATATTACGCGCTAAATGGAGTATTGAATTACAATTATTGGGCTTGAGTGTTTTGCTATTCCCACTGACATCTCAGTGTTAAGTGTATCGCAAACAGGGAAGTTTTTACTAGTGACAAAATCATATGATGTGCTTCATTTATACATAAAATATCATTTCGTTGTTATATGTTGCTTTATTTCACTATATTTTGGATTATTAAAGATGTGGACAACGTTCCAAAAGTATCTGAATTTACTACAAGAACAAGTGTTAGATATTGTGATGACTTTACGTTAACAAACTACTAACAAGGTCTTTGCACCAATGTAACACTTACATTCGAGCTAATCGGAATCTCGAGGAAATATCACCATGTCTGGGATAAGGAAATTGTGTGTGTACTGTTTGACACTGTTGAATATATATGGACTTATACAAGCGGAACATGGTTTACCTGCTGTAGTCACTGGCCTGTGCCGGATATATGTGGTAAGCGAATATTTGATACATTTAAGTAACACATGTGAAATGTATTACCTTATGTTTTTGGTCTAGGGTAAAAAAACCGCACACACCTTATATTCCACTGTTCGTCTACATTTGTTACTGTAGTGATAAATGAACTGTTATGCCGTTGTCTCGATGACGCTGACGTTGGTTTGTCACCCAGAACAGTTAAATAAACACATCGTAACGTTAATATTGTTGGGCCTAAACGACGTCAAATTGAAGACGTCGTGGCGTTATTGTTTCCCGAGCATTATCGTTTCTGGTTAATTTATCATAAAGCAAACAGTTTGTTGAGTTTTGTGTAAAATAGAAATTAGTTTTACTCGTGATCATGAAAAATCATTTTTCAAAGTGAATGCCAGAGCGGACCATTTCTAAGTTTCTATCTCTATATAGTATAAATAATCATGATTTGATAATAGTTTCGACATTTAAAATGTTGAGACACATAGGTCTTTACATATTTATTACCTGTGATTTAAAGTGGTGGAATAAATGTGTGTACCACATGTCCTTATACAAACATATTAATTAATTATACAGTTGTTCACTGAAAAGCAAACATTGTGTCTACTTTTTATTGTAAATTGAACAACTTAAATTTGTCTTCTACAAGATAAGATTTTAAAGTAATGTTCTTACAAATGTAATAATATTTGTATTGATCAAGTGCATTAATATTTATATTGATCGGCATTGCGCTGCGATAAATAGAGTAAACAGATTTTAAAATATTCATCACTTAACAAGTGATAAAAATGCTTGAATGATATTTAATAAACTGAGAAAAGGGACAGAGAAACGGCACTTTAGTTTTTGATGTAGCTGAAAATTCAAAGCTTTAAAATCGCTGATTCAATTTTACTTTATGAATTAAACAAAACAATGATTTTGATACACTTAGTTTTATCCATTTTTCCTGCATTCAGGTTGCATTGTTTCGACATTTGCATTTAAGCATGTTACTCACTAATATGATTTTGCTGGTCATGCCATCAACAGTATAATTATGTGTGGCCACAACATTGTAAATTGTATATTGTAGAGGTTTTGAGTAAATATCTAAATACACACTTAATGTGTTAAATGCTGAGTAAGCAACCGACTGAAAAAAGACGACCGTCTACTATAAATTAGCTTAAACCCTTTTTGGTGTTTAAATTGGAATAAAATGTAGAATGTGTCTTTTCAGCATACATTATTTATATGGTTTATTTTTTATTTCATCACCATTAATTTGTTACATCGTACAAACGAAAAACCCTCAGTGCACTCTGTGCGGTATGTAAAAATGGCATTTCAATTTTCCTGTTCTTCTTTCTCATTTAATATGAGGATATTGCAATGCTCTATATTTCCTCGAGATTTTAATTTCAATCACACGTCTTATCGACATAGTTAAAATACAGATACAGAAGATAGTTGATTAATATACTTATCGGTTTTGCATGGCTTTAGATGTTAAATCGGTCTTTTCTCAGATTTAGGTAAAATATCTTTTTATTAGCTGATTTGATTTTACTCAAACTAATGCACTTATTAAACTCAATCCGATTAATCTATACGTGTGATGTTAAATTAGAGATATGAACTATAGCTGTAAAGTATTGTTGTGATTTCTGATTTTCATTCATGCTTTCATGAAATTTGCTGTAAATGTTTTATCATGCATTTTTTGTATTGTGTTTTTTTTGTTATACAACTAAATTAGTTCTCTGACAAAAAAGTGGAAATGTCAACCTAAATATGACAGAATATCACCGTGGATATTGATGCAGCTTAATTTCAATGCATGGACCAAACAGTTTTTTGCAACAAACAACATATCATAAAATATAGACTTAAGAAAGAGTAATACATGCCCGGGTAAATTTATCGAAACCACAAGTGATTCGTGGCATCTTGGAATGCGATACATGACACACTGTTTCATCGTGGATACTTACAAAGTCATTTGCTGTACGAGGTGATCTATGATAATTATCTAGCAGGTTTCTTGCAGTTGTATTGTTGTAATCTTGTTGGAATGTCTTTGTTATCTTACCGGAAGCTTGCATACTGCAAATAAAGCATTAAACCATTAGTTTGATGTTTACCAATGTGCATTTAATGTTTTTCTGTATATCGATTACCTATGTAGATGCTGTAATTGCGTGCATACCATTCATTTTCTGATCTGTACTCAATGAAAACCAAATTACCCTATGATTATTAGTATGATTACTTTGGACAACCAATTGGTGCATTTCATATTAATTGAGAGCTATAACTCAATAAATTATTATAAATTGGTTATGTCTGTGCCTATAATTACTTAAACGCCACTTTTACATTTTACTACCTCTTCTTTTAGAACAGCATAACAATAACACTCGTGTTTGTACGTACACACCTTGTATTTACATGGTATTACATTTCTGACCCACTTTTTATGCAATGCAAAAGTAAGTATAAAAGATACCAGCGTTTATAAATTATCTGACATAATAAGGCCGTTGATGTATTGTTCACATGTAGATTAATAGGATATATTATAGCACACCAATTATTTACGACGGCCGTTTTTGTCGGCAAATATCGTTACTGAAATATTATACTGTTTTATAGCTAAGTATACAAGGGCAGAGCTTGGAGTAGGAATATTACGCTCTGAATGGAGTATTAAATTACAATTATTGGGCTTGAGTGGTTTGCTATTCCCACTGACATCTCAGTGTACGTGTATCGCAAACAGGGAAGTTTTCAGTTGTGAACAAAATCATAAAGTGTGCTGCATTCATACATAAAATATAATTTATTTCAATATGTTATTGAGTGTTAAATTGTGGATAACGTTTAATTAGTACGTGAATGATCTGCAAGCACTAGTAGAAGATATTGTGATGAATTTATATAAACGAACCATTGACAAGATCATTATACCACGTGAACTATAATTGTGGTCGTAGTTTATACTATTTTACAAACCAATGCGAAAGAGGAATGTATCGTAATATTTACATTCGAGATAATCGACATCGTAAGGGAATAACACCATGCCTGGGATAAGGAATAGCTCTGTATTCAGTTTGATACTTTTAAATATGTATGGACATATCAAAGCAGAAAATGGTTTACCTGCTGTAGCCACTGGCCTGTGCCGGATATATTTGGTAAGCGTATACCGGAAACATTGAAGTAACACATATAAAGTGTTTAACCCTACCTTCTGTTATGGTTTAGAGTGACAAACAACAACACATGTTCCGCTGTTCGCCTACATTTTTACTGTAGTGAAAACATAACTGTTGTGATCGATAGGTCTCGTACCGCTAAAACAGACATAGTGTTGATTTTTGTGTTAGATGGAAATTAGTTTCACTCGTGATCATAAAAAATCATATTTCAAAGTATAATGCTAGAGCAGACCATTCCTAAGTTTTCTTGTATATCTAAAATAAACAATCCTGATTTGACAATATATTTGCCATTCAAAATGTTGAGACACACTGGTCTTTCCATAACTTTTACCTGTGATTTAAGTTGTGAAATAAATGTGTACATCACCTGTCCTTACACAAACTCATTTATTAATTATACAGTTAAGGTATGACCTTCCTACTGGACTATGAAGGATACACATTTGTATTTTTTATCAAAGAAAATTAACAAGTTTTTTTTCATTAAAATGTGATATATATTATGCTTTTACTTTTCAACCGTAGAAAAATCTTTAAAAAAGTTACCTATATTTGCTTAAATTAAATTAAAGGGAAGTAATTTTACACCTTATTACCTCCCTTAAATATGAATAAAATGAAAAATTTCAATCTTGTTTATAAAATCAAAAATCCAAAAACTGAGAA
>Ga0224511_10003602_pt1 | contig 11270 bp, 2 predicted proteins | sample SF_May12_sed_USG_2_FD_169988 | JGI IMG/M metagenome (GOLD analysis project Ga0224511, IMG submission 169988) | Sediment microbial communities from San Francisco Bay, California, United States - SF_May12_sed_USGS_8_1 | ecosystem: Environmental > Aquatic > Marine > Sediment | place: USA...
TTTCCATTATTTTCCACCCCCCCCCCCGTTGACAAAGTCCACGCCCCCCCTAAGGTCAAATCCTGGATCCGCCACTGCGTATGGATACAGCATGAAAGTGTGCGTGCAACACGATGTTCTACACCAGGTAGATTTTTGTTTAGGTTTTACCACTTTTTAACAAGAGTGTTTTTAATGTATAACCTCGTCGGGATATTCTGACCAGTAAACAATAACAATAACACGCTTGTATTGATGTGAATAGGGGTAGCGGATTATAAACATAAACCCTAATATACCAATGATGTTTTTATGTATTCAACAAGATTTTTTTTTTCGCAATAACCTGATAAAGTTATGCTAAGAATTGCGGCGTGCCATCCCGGCGACTAGGGTGCGAATACCATTTTAAATTTGTTCTGTTACAAAACTGGTTCAACAAGTTTTCAGGGAAGCTTGCTTATTTCGTGTCGTAAAGGGTCTTGCCACGTAAACATATACTAAATACATTTTAGCATATTGCGAATTTTATATATCCTTCAGTTTTGAGACATATGTTTGTAAAAAGCATCTTTCAAATATTAACCCATAATGTCGATGATCAGAAATAGTTATGGTAATGATAAAAACTTATAAATGACAAACATTAATTCATATTGAAAAATCTTGAACTAAAAGTTGTATTGTAAATACAATGTAGATTTGTTAATACAAATGTATAAAATTATATTTCTATTTCATATAAAATACAAAAAAATATATATAAGTGTTCCGGTTTCGAACCTTCGCCCATAAAATTAGACAAATAAGTTCACTGTTTAGCCCAGTGGGCCATTTCACCTGTGTGACAATGATGGAACGAATTATGTAGGATTTGAACTAAACTGTCGATTACGCAAATCTTCAAAGTAGGTCAGTTAAGGTTGAATATTGATACACCTGTTTACATGTAATGGACCCAACCCCAATAGCCCGACTGGGTTATAATGCCCATGTTTTTGTAACTTTTATTTGTATTATAGAATGGCCTGCGACAGTTCTCCTTGCTACCGATGTTGTTTGACACCAGAAAAACTCTTACTGTGATGTTTAATCTACGCGAACAGAGGTAAGGTTGAGTCGTTACTGAAATCGTTCTATCTGGTGACAATGCCGCTAAAATAAACATTGTAGTGTGAGTTTGGACTGGAACGCCACGCACCAGACGAAGGTAAAAAATTGCGGATTCTGAAGTGTTTAATAAGTTATAATGTTAAAGTTAGTTACATTATTAGAATAACAAAACAAATTTTGTTTTATAACTTACTTCTTATTTTTTAACCTTAGCGCTTGATGAAGGGACTCAGCTGCGGCCTCAAATGGTGCCACAAAAACACAAACAAATAATTTTGTGTTACGTACGTGTTCATAAACGGACGAACTATGTGTCTTGTATCTATTGACGCTTGCATAAAATGAAACATTTATTCATGCCAAATGTTGCAAACGTTGAAACGTTTAACCTACTTACATGTTCATCAAAACATAACAACAATAGCAACTTCTAAAAGATAGGACCCGACCTTATTTCCCGTCACATTATCCGTGTCATGCTATATCACAACACAAAATCATTTCGCGTATTAATACTATGCTTGATAAAACGATTTAATTAGTTATATTATCAAGTTCAATATAACGTTATGAATAAGTACATGTGATTGGTATCCTCAATAGCTCAATCATAAAATGCCCGTCTCTGCTTACGGCCATTACTGATTATTAGTGACACGTGTGATCTCGAAGAGGTAAAAATCCTCTTATTAAATATGCATCTTTTCTTGTTTCTTTTTTAAAATAGAATATTATATTGTAACTTTATTATGCCAGCATATGATGATTTCTGGTGAAACATTGATGACGTAATTTTCATAAGTTCATAAATATATTGCTACAAATGTGTGTTGTATTCCTGGTTTTTAATCCTTAAACAACGAATAATTTTCATGTTACATATCACTTATTATAAATAAAAAAACAAATACAGGTTTGTTACGACGAATGCTGCTATTAATTAGGTTGATCAATTTTAGGGTGGTGAGTTTCAATATCGGCAATGCTGGAAACGGTATGTGGGTGGACACACATCCAAACCAGGCCAAGCTTGTACTTCACCTTGTACTGGACACGTACAGACTCGTAATCAACAGTTTTGATCGCAATTGGGAAACGGAATTCATTGACACTCTGCCTCCATTCGTCGAGAATAATAGATTAGATTTTGAAGTGACAGAGAACAGAATAAAGGTATTGTGTTTTTCATTCTACTTTCAACTTTATCGAGATTCGTTATTATGTAGTTATGTTTTATGCGAGGTTATGTTTTATTAAACATGCTTGTTTATTAAAGCCAATTGTTTTGCTAGTCCGAGTATCATGGTTTCGTGCCAACCAGGATGACATACTGCCCCATTAAGTACAACGTACATTGCTCTAACATTGGCGTTTTGTTGTCCCTCAGATCTGACTCATTTGCGGGAGTTTAAGATCAATACATTCTGCTACGTTCTTTTATGATGTATACAAAAATTATATTAGCAATTAAATTGGAATATTGAATATGGTATTTCGTGACGCATCCGAAATTTTACCTTACCTCGTGTTTGTAACGATGATATCCAAAACACATCGAACATTGCCAGATTGGTGACTTTAAGTTAAACACTGTATTTTACAATGTACTTCACTATCTATGTTAAGAAATAAACTTAAAAGATTTTCAATATTTATGGATTTTAAACTGCTCGCCGTGATATGCATTTTTTTGTTTTAAGTCGTCAGAAAGAACAGCAGAACATCGCCTTTCTCCGATTGATGTTTGTTATTGTATACGCAAATAAGTTTCCCTATATTATTCTAATGACCGCAACCGATCAATATTTCTTATGTCGGTTGTGTAATGATTCACGTGAAATGAAATCGGGTGTGTAAACAAAATAGAACCACTTTCGTCTTGTTATTGTTTACAATGATGATGTTACTCACCTAAAATCCAATAATTCCTGCAATTTCATGATGTCATAATGTTTCCATTAATTTTAATTTTAATTTGGCATCGAGATTGACGTTGTATTCCACGATCGATCTATACATAACATCTAACATGCATACACTATCAAATTTAAGGGCACCATCACGAAATGGGCGTTAAAAAGACACACAGCACAAAATAAAACACGCAGAAAAAATGCATAGTTATTAAAGGTTCGTTTACACAACATTATACACGAAGTAACCATATTGCTTCTTGCGTATATTATGATCCCCTCCAATCACTGGAACTGTATCACAAGTGTTTCCTTCTAAAAACGTTCTCAAACATCTGCCTTTACTGTTTTCGGGATTAAGAAAGGTTACTAAAAAGATACGTGATTTTTTTTTATAATTACAAAGTATTTTTAGATATCTTAATATGAGACACTTTTTTAATTATGTGCATTTCATATTTAATATCCCTTTTTAACAGATATTCATTAACGGAGAGCACGTGCTGGATAGGAACTACCACCTGTCGCCGTTAGATGCAACCATGTTTACAATCGAAGACAGCTTATCAGCTCTGTCTAATATTAGTGTGCGTATGTGTGCAGAGTAGGTACCACACTGACAACGGTCCTACTGGAGTAGGTACCACACTGGCAACAGTCCTACTGGAATAGTTACCACACTGACAACATTCCTACTGTTGTATGTACCACACTGACAACATCCCTACTGGAGTAGGTACCAAACTGGCAACAGTCCTACTGGAATAGGTACCACACTGACCACATCCCTACTGGAGTAAGTATCAAACTGACAACATCCCTACTTTAAGGAAAAGGCCGGGACCCCTTGTTGTTGAATCACAACACAAGGAATCGTGCGTGTAACCAAGGCCTAACGAGTTCCGAATGTTGTGTTAAATATCGTTGAACTACATATGTCCATTTGATATCCGGATTTTAAAATTCGAACTGCACAAGGTAATAAATAAGTTTTTTTATAACTGATGTGACAAGATAGCTATATACTTAATTCGCGTGCCCTAGCAAGGAACTGTTTTTGTGATTTTGTCGCAGTTCTGGCTAATCCTTTACACTTATTCCACGTTAACTGCGACAATTGTGTTTTTTTAGCATTTTAATTACAATATACAGCCACACAAATCTTGTATATGGTTATCCATTTGTTATTTTGTCAAAAGAATGTGCTGTTTCAAATTCACCCCATACATCACAAAACACTCCGTTCCAATGTTGGGCGGAAAGTGATTTTTTTTATAAAAATGGTGTCTTCTGTATTAAGCTTTTGCTATTTCTATTTATTGTTAACTACTATAATACCCATATATGTATACATGCTTCTCTAATAATTGTGTTAAACAGAAATAACAGTGGCAATTATGTGAATGTATGCAAAAGAAGTATTATGTAATTTACGGGACAAGCTTATGTAATTGACGGGATATTTACAAATACAAACTATACTCTAATGAAAAAAGTCTGATGATTATGTACTTGCAAATATGTTGACTATTATATAGATGTACACGAAAATGTTTTTTTGTGTTGTAATGAAGTTATGCTTATAATTATTATTTAAAGTAAACACAATGTATGTATGAATATTCATAAGGTTGATATTAAAGTTATGAAATGATGTGATGTTTTTGTAAAACTCTCAATGCTTTTATGTTTACGTTTAATAAAGACGTTTTTTTATTGAGGCGCTTTCAGACAATATAAATTGAAGATGTTCAAAGAAAGAATGTTGTAAAAATTGTAGATATGTCAAATTTAAGGGCACCTTGACAAAATCGTCTGTACAAAAACTAACACACAGAACGACAAAAACACGTACAACACCATGACGCAACAGACATTTAGAAAAAAACTATATTTTTGTGTTTTTCGGATTTCCTTTTTTATTTTATTTTTTATTTATAATTTCATAAATGAATTCTCCAAGAAATGTTGTGTTACCGCCATGGTACGGTCAATAACTTTCATTGGAAGTTTTAACCTGTTTAAAGCTATAGCAAACCTCACAATTCCTCAACATTTTTGGAGAAGAAAAAGAAAACTATTCCTCGCCGTTCCAAAAAATATTATGGTTTCGATGCATAACGCAAACAGCAAACCAGTCCTGGCGTTTTTGCAACGATCACGTCGTGATCACGTAATAAATTATCAGAAGTTACGTGCCAATATTTTACAGTCTTAATGTTGTCTGTCCTTTCAACTGCCAGATTCATTTAAATAATTCTGGGGCGATAACTTATCATTTTATGTACACCAAAACTGTTGTACATGTTCTCGTGTGTTTGTCTTCGTCGGAAACCGTACCCACTGTCTTTAGCCGATCAATCAACGAATTTATTGCATAATCAATTAATAATTAACAAAAAGAAACTATTGATCTCTTTGCTATAAAAACATGGAATAAGCTATAAAAGCAATGATCTATTAAAAGTATCAATTTATTATTGACAGTTTTTTCACCACCCCAATATAGCTGATACATTTTTATAGATTTTATTAATATGTTTCACCATAAAATTATCTACTTATTTTCATTATTGATGACGTGCATTAGCGTTAAAACTCGTGTTCAGCTGTTTCATACAAGAAACATTTCCGATGAGGGCAAGGTCGCGAACTAGACGGACGGATGTTGTGGTTTTGTTATGGCAACATACCAGGTCTGGTAACAATGTACGACCTTACAATCCAACAAATAGTCAAACACTTTAATTGACGTTTCGGCGATCTGTTCGTCGGACCATTTATGTTTAACTCAATACTGCAATTGACGTTACGTCAAGTCATAACGTACAACGACATTTGGGCCAATCAGAAGACTTTTTTTATTATTTTGTGTATCACTGGTAACGTCCACTTGCAATGTTTGACGTAACGCGCTTTTCCGCATTTGTTTGAGCATCAGACGTCATTTCAAGAGTTCTGTCGATACGTTTACTTGTATTTAAACGTTCTATGTGTACGTTGCACACACGAACTGTAATGCGGTTTTGTTTTTTTGCTCTACATGTTTGTTATTGTACCGGGTGTCATTGTGTTATGTTGTGTTCGTCAAGGAGGCACATAACTCAACTCTTTCCACTTAGTCGGCATCATGTTTCATTGGAAATGTCTGTAATTTATTGCAGAGATTGTGATGTACTCATTTTATCTCAAACTATGTGTTTGTTTTGTTCATGGTGAATTTCTTGCAAGATGACATCTAAAGGTATTTAATTTGGCTGTTGGTAAAATGGAACGAAAACAGAATGTTGGCATGGTGCCTTTACAATTGACCTTTTCATTGAGTGTTCTTGTGTTTTTCCTTTAAACATCTCTTCAAAAAAAATTTCAAATGTGTAGTTGGGAAATTCTTAAGAAAAAATTAATGCATTCATTTTATGATTTCAATTTTACCAAAAGTGTCTATGTGCTATTTTTGTCTTTAATCAAAACAAATATAAAAGGTGATATACTAAAATTAGGCCTCTTGGGTGCAAGTAAACCGTTGAAATTGCAAACGATATTCCTTTATGAATGTTTAGTACGCAATAGTTGTAAATTATGATTTTGTCGACATTTTTATGGGAAAAGTTTTTTTTCACAGGCAGAAGATTTTTTTGTACTAAGGATTTTTCGTTTGATTTATCCCTTCTCGATTTTTGATGTTGTATTTATTCACTTTCCTGTCCTTTTGTTTAATTCCTTAGTGGCCTTGTTAAAAAGAGTAAATGGACATGTGTTTCCTTTTCTTCTCTAGAAAATGTTGAGAAAGTGTGAGGTTTGCTGCAGCGGAAAACTGGTTTAAACCCCCAATGTTTTTCATTGACCGTACCAAGGCGGCAATTCAACATTGTTTTGGAGAAGTCCTTTAAGTAATTGAAAATTAAAAATAAAAAACCCAGAAAAATGCGAAAAACACAAAAAAATGTAATTTCTTAATGTGTGTTGCGTCTTTGTATACTCCGTGTTTTGGGATGTTCTGTGTGTTTTTGTACGAGCCATTTTGTCATGGAGCTCATAAACTTGACTTGTCAACATTGTTTACAACATTGTTGTACGCAGTGTACATTAATCGAAAGATGTAATAAGGGAGATAACAATGAAGGCGTATATGCTATTAGAAAGTTCTACAGTTGATTCTCTTTAAAACTTATCGCAGACAGGTTTTTCTGCTAATGGAGTAGGTACCAAATTGACAAAAGTCCTACTGGAGTAGTTACCACACTGACAACATCCCTTCTGGAGTAGGTACCACACTGACAACATCCCTACTGAAGTAGGTACCACACTGACAAAAGTCCTACTGGAGTAGGTACCAAACTGACAACATTCCTACTGGAGTAGTTACCACACTGACAACATCCCTACTGAAGTAGGTACCACACTGACAAAAGTCCTACTGAAGTAGGTACCAAACTGACAAAAGTCCTACTGGAGTAGTTACCACACTGACAACATCTCTACTGATGTAGGTACCACACTGACGAAAGTCCTACTGGAGTAGGTACCAAACTGACAACATTCCTACTGGAGTAGGTACCAAACTGACAACATCCTTACTGGAGTAGGTACCACACTGACAACATTCCTACTGGAGTAGTTACCACACTGACAACATCTCTACTGGAGTAGGTACCAAACTGACAACAGTCCTACTGGAGTAGTTACCAAACTGACAACAATCCTTCTAAAGTAGGTACCACACTGACAACATCCCTACTGGAGTAGGTACCACACTGACAACAATCCTACTAAAGTAGGTACCACACTGACAACATCCCTACTGGAGTAGTTACCACACTGACAACATTCCTACTGGAGTAGTTACCAAACTGACAACAGTCCTACTGGAGTAGTTACCAAACTGACAACAATCCTTCTAAAGTAGGTACCACACTGACAACATCCCTACTGGAGTAGGTACCACACTGACAACATTCCTACTGGAGTAGGTACCACACTGACAACAGTCCTACTGGAGTAGGTACCACACTGACAACATTCCTACTGCAGTAGGTACCACACTGACAACAATCCTACTGGGATAGGTACCACACTGACAACATCCCTACTGGAGTAGGTACCACACTGACAACATCCCTACTGGAGTAGGTACCACACTGACAACATTCCTACTGAAGTAGGTACCACACTGACAACATTCCTACTGGAGTGTGTACCACACTGACAACATCCCTACTAAAGTAAGTACCACACTGACAACATCCCTACTGGAGTAGTTACCACACTGACAACATCCCTACTGGAGTAGGTACCACACTGACAACATTCCTATTGGAGTGTGTACCACACGGACAACACCCCTACTAAAGTAGGTACCACACTGACAACATCCCTACTTTATGGAGAGACCGGGACTTGTTGTTGAATCACAACACAAGGAATCGTGCGTGTAACTAAGGCCTAACGAGTTTTGAATGTTGTGTTAATTATCGGTGAATTACATATGTCCAAATAATATCCTGGTTTCAAAATTCGAACTGCACAAGTTAATAAATAAGTTTGTTTACAACTGATAAGACGAGATAGCTATATACCTACTTCTCGCGCCCCAGCAAGGGACTTTTTGTGACTTTGTCTGTCGCAGTTCAGGCTAATCCTTTACACCTTTTCCATGTTAAATACTACAATTGTGGTCTTTTGTATTTAAAGTCACGCATATAGGCGGCAATACTTGTTAGTCTTCAACAGAGCCATTGCAATTTGCACATCTTGCACGCCAATCTTAAGCTCTGTAGCGTAATTTTGCTAAGTAATTAACAATTCTTGGAATGCTTATTTACAGTGTACCATGGATATCTCCCTCTTCTGTGTCGTCGGATTGTAGTAGCGAACAATCATACAATTTAAATAAAAAACAGTATCATATTTAGTAACTGACACAATTTAGGGATCTACTGGTTTGTTTGATAAAAACATATAATGTACATAATAAACGAGACATAATAAACTTGCCTACATGTAAGCAGTCAACTACGGTAAACTCGGTAAACTCCGATATATCACTTATATCTTGTTGTTATTTGTAAAATCTGCTTCACTTAAAGACATAAGGGTAAATGTAGCCCTTGCTATTTTCAGGAGATAGCACATGCCTGTATTTGAAGTCAGAGAATGTATGTAAATGTTTCTTTATAATTTCAACAATGATTTAAGGAATCAATACCATTGATTTGGCTACAAAACACGTAATTTGCATGTATATGACTGTCCCGTCCATTACGCACTTTGTCTTGTTCATTATCTTAAATTATGTGCTACTTTTATCGGCATTGCATGTGGATTGTTTTCGCAATATAAATTAAAGAGATGTTCAAAGCAAAAATGTCGTCAATAATGTAGATATGTCATGTTGTAAACAATGTAGATATGTCATGTTTAAGGGCACCATGACAAAATGGTCCGTACAAAAACAAACACACAGAACAATACAACAACACGTAGAGCACCAAGACGCAACAAACCATGCTTCGGCGACAATACCAATCTATGGATAACATCTCAAAGATATTCTTTAATCATTTTTTTACTAGCAAAAGAATATTGAGCATATTCCTTATTTCGTTTGGCCTGCTTGCTACTCAAAACACATATTCTGAAACAAAGTCAGTATTTTGATAAAGTTATGTTTATCCCTAAACACTAGGTTATATAAACAATATATTTACACCACATAATGCACTATATTTAACAAGCTAGTAAGCAAAAAGACATACACTTTGACATCCATGCGCTATTTATCACACTTTGATATTCATGCGCTATTTAAATTTTATAGAATCCATGAACAACACATGCTCAGAAAAAAACTGATTGTAAAATCAAGCAAAAATTGTCAAAGACGCATGCAAAATTTATTAAAATTTCGTCACTTTAATAAGTCGTAATTGTTTTATTTCGATGGAACACCGATCAAATAATATAAATTGATGAGATTTTCAAACAAAGAATGTTGTAAACAATGTAGATATGTCATGTTTAAGGGCACCATGACAAAATGGCCCGTACAAAAAGTAACACAAGGGACGACACAAACAATTTACAACATCATGACGCAACAGACATTTAAAAACATATATTTTTGTGATTTTCGGATTAATTGATCGGCTAAAGGCAGTGGGTATGGTTTGCGACGAAAGAAACATACGTGAACATGTAAAACAGTTTGGTGTATATAACATTACAATTTATCGCCCCCAGAATTATTTAAATGAATCCGGAAGTTGAAAGGACTGATACCATTAAGGCTGTAACAATATCGCACGTAACATCTAATAATTTATGACGTCATCACGACGTGGTTGTTACGAAAACGCCAGGACTGGTTTGCTGTTTGCGTTATGCATTTAGAACCCCAATACGTTTTGGAACGGCGAGGAATAGTTTTGTCTGAAACTGCCCCAATTAAACACATCTTTATTAAAGGTAACCGTAGAAACATAAAAAGTTTGAAAACATGGATAAAACAATCAATAAATAATGCTGGAGTCAAAATTCATATTGATGTACGCTACTGCGTTCTATCAGAAAACACACATTACTGCGAGATTTGGTGGATATTATTCGAGTGATTGAAAAGCCATTGACAACCCCAAAAATTGGTCGATGGTATACAGTTTCAGACGATGTGTTGAAATTAATACATAGTGCTAACCTAACTAACAAATTGTGAATAATTTGAAAGTGACTTTTACATAAAGTTCTGTGTACAAAAGGATGATTTAAAGGTATTACCATTATACACACTAACATAAATTATGTTTGAACACATTAATGTACGGGACAAAGTGATTTAAAATGTCCACTTTTGTCATATCCAGTTTATAAGTTTTCAACCTTTTCATAACTTTCAGATGTTAAGGCGCATTGTTTGAAAGCAGTGTATCGTTATGGTTCATTAAACTTTTTGCGTTTTATTTCTCTATGTTGAAACTGTGGTCAATGGTTGGGCGGAAAGTGATATTTAAAAAATGGCGTCTTCTGTAGTAAAATTTTTCTATTTCTATTCATTGTTAAAACTATAATACCCATAAATGTATACATGCTTCACTTATTCTTGTGTTAAATATGTATAACATTGTCTAGAATGTTAATGTATGCAAAACAATATAAATGGAAGAGATGTTCAAAGAAAAAATGTTGTAAACAATGTGGACAAGTCAAGTTTATGGGCACCATGACAAAATGGCCCGTACAAAAACACACAGAACATCACAAACACGGAGT
>Ga0224511_10003603_pt1 | contig 11270 bp, 7 predicted proteins | sample SF_May12_sed_USG_2_FD_169988 | JGI IMG/M metagenome (GOLD analysis project Ga0224511, IMG submission 169988) | Sediment microbial communities from San Francisco Bay, California, United States - SF_May12_sed_USGS_8_1 | ecosystem: Environmental > Aquatic > Marine > Sediment | place: USA...
AGCTCAAGATGGAGATTGGAATAGTTGGTGGTTGCCGGGATACCACTAGGAATTGTGGGTAGTTGCCAGGATACAGAAGAATTATGGGCTGTGCAAGCTTATATTTAAAGAGACAGAAGAAAAGGATTATGAAAGAATTTACACAGCAATAAATTTTGATAATTGAAGGTGATGAAATGTGAATTTGGTGTATTTTGTTGAAATTTAAAGTTGAGATCATTGAAAAAATATGCAACGAAAAATGACCCTGCAACAGTCTTCTGTTAGTCTGTTGTATTAGTGAAGTTAACAAAACCTTAAGTATAAAAATTTGTGAAAAGTATTCTGCTGTTTTAGCTTCCGATGAAGTTAAGTTGAATGTAACCTCTACTTACTGACAGGTCGTGACCTCTGCAACATTTGTTGTTGACCAATCAAATTGCACTTGTCCCGGCCTGTGGGTTTGTTGGAGAAAACTACTGTTTTTGTCATGAAGTAATGTTAGGGTATAATGTTGACAAGCACCAATCGACGTGAATGAGAATATTGTTGTGAAACCTACGAAACAGTTGATGCTTGTAGGAAAACTGAAATGTGAAAAGAATGAAGTTTTGACTTTAAAAAAGAAAAAAGTGTAAAAAATATATAAAAAAGTGTAGCTTTAAAAATATTTTTGAATTGTAAAGATTGAATTCCCAGATCTTTAATTTCAAAAGAACACAGAAATTATAATTATTGAAGATAGTTCATGCCATCAAGAATAGATCATCATTTTTTCTGCTTCATAGCGGGCTAAAATGTGCTTTAATGAAAATTGAGTCTCACTACTCTGAAAAATTGAGCTGGGTTGGTAGTGAGGTCAGGAGGGGTGCCATCTGGCTTTCCATCCGTCCAATTGCACTTTTCCCGGCCTTACCACCGTCCAGGCATTCTACTCTTGTCTGACTACCCTCTATTGCCTGAAAACAATGGAAGACCAAAATGAATATCACTGTCCGGACATTCTACTCTAGTCTGACTACTTTCTAGTGCCAGAAAACTATGGAGGATCTTGAATTTGGACCAAGAAGAATGACATCACTGACTGAACTTTCTACTCTAGATATGGGTATGGATTCCTAACGTCCCAGTGTTGATATAAAACAATGGAATGTCTAAAATTAAGATATATTTCTTCATTTATGAGGATTAAAGAGAGGAAGCTTCAAAAGCTGTTTTACTTTACCGAGAGGTAATTATGAGATTCAATATCTCAGAAATTGTTGTTTGGACCAGATCATAACACTAAAATCTATAGAGGCTGCTTGCCTGAATACCCTTCAGTTTACATTTGGAGAAATCATGAATGATTACAAGAAATGTCGGTAGCAAATATTCTGTATGTCTTAGCAGAACTGGGCGGGTAGGATTTGTGCAATCTGTTGAAACAACCAATCAAATTGCACTTGTCCCGGCCTGCCTGGAACTGTTGCCTAGCAACACAGATTGATTGACCAATCAGAGTATGTGTAGATTGACCAATTAGAAAGCAGATTTCTTGATCAAGCTGTGGACAAAAAAATTGTAAATGGCCTTATAAACTAACCTGAGGATGTTGAAATAGGATATTTAGGCAAGGATTTTTAATAAGAAACCAGGAGCAGTGGATTTTGAATCTGGATATTTGGAAATTACCGGATTTGAGGATTTGTTTGAGTATAATTTGGTTTCATTAAATTGAAATTTGAAAAATGCTTGTCAATAAACATTATTGAAAGCTATTTTATAAAGATATGTGAAAGTAAAAAGTATTTTAGTGGAAGTTTAGGTCTTGACTTGTGCAACATTTGCTGTTGACCAATCAAATTGCACTTGTCCCGGCCTGCATGACCACATTTCACAACCGTTGCCATGGAAACACTGGCTAAGCTTAACAACATTTCCCATGGAAACACTGGCTACGCTTAACAACTGTTGCCGTGGAAAGTTTGACATCATGTTGCGTATTTTGCTATGGATATAATTATTGGCAGCTATTGACAGGTAGATTTACCATAATGTTGCCATGGATAGCTTGAACAGACTTAGCAACCTTTGCCATGGATAGATTGACCACACATAGCAACTGTTGTTATGGATAGCTTGACCACACTTAGCAACTGTTGCCATAGATTAATTGACCACATTTAACAACTGTTGTTATGGATAGATTGACCACACATAGCAACTGTTGTTATGGATAGATTGACCACACATTGCAACTGTTGTCATGTATAGATTGACCACACTTAGCAACTGTTGTCATAGATTAATTGATCACACTTAACAACTGTTGCCATAGATTAATTGACCACATTTAACAACTGTTGTTATAGATAGATTGACCACACATAGCAACTGTTGTTATGGATAGATTGACCACACATTGCAACTGTTGTCATGTATAGATTGACCACACTTAGCAACTGTTGTCATAGATTAATTGATCACACTTAGCAACTGTTGCCATAGATTAATTGACCACACTTAACAACTGTTGTAATGGATAGCTTGACCACACTTAGCAACTGTTGCCATAGATTAATTGACCACACTTAACAACTGTTGTCATGGATAGCTTGACCACACTTGGCAACTGTTGCCAAAGATTGATTTACTACACTAAATAGCTGTTGAATTTTATTAATTGACCACATAATAGAAGCACAACTGATGGATAGATAGACAAAGCTCAAGTTTATGTTGCAGGTTCACTTAGAAAGCCAGGTGTGCACCTCTTCACCATGGAATCTGAATTATTTACCTGCATAGTTTTATAGATATGTATTGCTTAATGTGAACCTTAATAAGTTTTACTTTAACCTTGTTATGTTGTCACCATCTGTTGTAGTTGTGTTTCTGTCATATGTTTCATTTGATTAAAATAAGAATAGAGTTGTTGTAAATTTTAGCTTTTGAGCAAACTTAAAACCAGCTTGAGTATGATTAAAATTACATTTGTTGTGTCATTCTTTCTTAGGGATCTTATTGTCACGTGTCCCTCTGATGTCAGTCCGTCACAAAAAATTGGCTCTATAACTGTTATTTCGTAATATTTCTTCATCAAACTTTCAAATTGTACATGCGTAACAAATATAACATGGTACTTATACTACTTGTGATAACATGGTATAGTTGATGTCAGATTCTTTAGATCAAGATCACAGTTTTGCATTTTGTTTCTAGATTCTATTTGGATTTTATTAACTTATTTTTTTCTGACAAAGTAAACCAGGGCAACATAAGTGTTCAACTGAACACACATCTAGTTTTAATTTCTAAATCGCTGTATTCACTATTTCATATGGTGACTTTAGTTTCAGTTTAAAATGGTGTTCTTCTCAAATCTTTCGCAGTTCTGCATAATGAATTCCTCTTTCAAAGTATTTTGATTGGATGGAAATATTTTTATTCATTGAAAATTGCCTAAATTTGTGTGTGGTTCAAAAGTTGCATGTTTTATGAACTATTGTTACAGCAATTTATACTGATAAAATTCCTGACATCACTATTTGACTTGCAAAAAAAGATAAACACACAGTGATGTTGTAAGAGGCGGCTTTTAAAAACATATTTTGAATTTAAATAATCTGTTTCATTATGAATTATAATGTTCTAATATAGAACATATAATATATTCTAATAAAACTATGACATTTCAAATGTTGTCCATTCATATCTTACATACCAGAATGCAATTGTAGTGTTGGATTAAAGGGAGGTAACCCTCTCATTCTATTAGCTGTTCCATGCCCTCAATTAACTCCCTTGGTGCTCCCTTGGTGCATGGCTGGAATGAAAGGCGGACTATGTTTAACATACCGTCAAAATAGACTCCGGACTGGTAATGGCGCATGGACGATACAACTTCGAACCCTTTATGCCTAGAGCCGGCGAACACGTCCTATTTTGCGCACTCCTCGCGGATATGTCAACTTTATACTGCCAAAAGTCAATACTGACTACATAAGGCAGGCGCAAGTCTTGAACATTGACAATTTAAGCCTAATAATTTACTTATGAAAGTTTAATGAAAACATAAAATAACTCAATTAAAACATCAATTAAAAAGCATAAAACTTGTTCAGTCCAAATACAGGTACAGTTGGGGCATCCTTTATCTCATTCGGTAGTTCGTTCCAAAGTCGTATAGCCCGCGGAAAGAATGAGTTCATGTGGTGTTTTGTTTTTTTGAGTGTGGAATAGGGAATTTATTGTTTCGTGTTGTTGTAAGATGACTGTGATCGACATTGACCTGTTTGTTATGTATTTTGTGTAGCATTGTGAGACTGGCGTTGCTCAAGGGTAGACCACTTTAACTCTCTGAGCGTGTTTGTGACACTGCTTGTGTAGTGATAGTCATTTTGAACATACCTTGCGGCTGACCTTTGAACCATTTCCATTCTGTGTGTGAGGTGTTTCTGCCACCTGATATTGAGTTGTGAGGTCACCCGTGCTTGAAATCCACGCCACCAAGCTGCTATCACCAACGTTTTAGCACTTAATAGTTTATTTCGGTCTCATATTTGTACAAAATGCAAAATAAAACACTTAAATGTACAGTCCCTCTTCAAAGAGTTATAAGAGACTATATAATATATATACAATGCAACTCTATACAGAACACATAGTATATACCATAAAGTAAAAAGCTCGATGCGAATGATAATCAATTGACAAAAAGGTATTTTTATGATGACCAATTAAAAGAACCACCAAGCGCCGTCCCTGAGGTTCGATCTCCGCCTGCACCGATCTAAGTTCTTAAGTAATAATAATGTACATGTACATGTTTCTAAGTTATGCAAGCTTTAGCTTTGGCTTTAAGGCTAGAAATAAATCGCAAAAGGTTAGTTAAATGCTTAGTTCGATTTTATTTCGCAATAAACTATATATATTATTTCTCAACATCGTATCCATCTTTATATGTTTTATCATTTTTTGTAAACAACATAAATTGTGTACCTTCCGTCAGTTCGTCGACAACGCTGACGACGCACTGTGCACTGTGCGGAGTCTACTGTGATCTCACACAGCAACAACAAAACAAAACAAAAATCAAAGATAAAAACCTTTGTCTGAGCCGGGAATTGAGTCCGGGACCTCTGCACCACCGTGTCAACTGAGAGTATCGATTGTAGTCAAGCTATTTAACTGTTTCGACGCAATGGGTCGAAACGTAAATAAACAAAGCCGAATTTGCGGGCCATACATTTTCAAATAAAAATTTCTATAATATTTTTACATGCATAAATAACTATATTTGGCAATTTCTTATATTTACGGGAGAAAGTTTCACTGGTTAAATATGGTTAAAATGTAAGATGTAAACAATTCTGACCTTACAGATGCAGGCATATCATCTTTAAAATTAATTGAACTTGTTCAATCTAAAGATGCCACTGCACTCAACAATTTGTGTAAATATGTTTATGAAGCGTTTGAAAAACGAATGAACGTTGTAAATGTTGTAAATATGTAGGCTATGTAACCATGTATATTAAGGATATTGTAGCATAATCCCATCCTCATTGCATTTACCTTTGTATTAGGTTATGATAATCTGTATATAAAGCCTGAAATCTTTATTTACTACGTATTTAAATAACCAATATATTCACGTGACTGTTAACAAATTGGTAAATTGTATATCTATTATGTAACGGGAAACATTGAATGTTTAAGTTACTTTAATAATCTACATTGTTCTGTTCTGTTTTTTGTAAAAAGCAAACCCCAAACCCATACCCAGCTTAAATGTGCTATGTCTGTGTCTTGACACACTTATAAATATTCACAAGCTTTACAATATGTTAAAGGGAATATATACGATCTTTTTATCAACTTTATATTAAATCTTTTAATATAAAGTAATCTTTTATCGTCAAAAAGAATGAAATAATAACATAACACTGAAACGTATTGCAAAATACGCCAACAATTGCATTCACGATATGTACCGATTAAATTGTTGATTGCCAATCGGTTATTGTTTACCTACAATGCTGACTTCATTCATTATTTGACTAGTCTTGGAAGTTTACGGACTTTTACGGAGAATGTCTTTATTTGAACTTTTGCACTCAACAGACAAATTGTCAACAATCGTTTAGATCGACCACTAAAGCCTGGCATCCAGAATAAAACGCTAAGAATCGTTTTAAGATTTAAGATAGAAGAGTGTTTACTTTTCATGTTGCCGTATCTAAGTTCCGCCAGTCTAAAACTTTTGTTTAGTCTTTATTCCCCTTTATGCTTGATTTTTTTTTGAAAAACTGATTGTGTTTTAATGCAGTAGAAATACCTAAATTAGAATGTGTGCTATTATGTCAACAATCACATCGAAATATATTGTTATGTGTAAAAATCATTCATTGCAACAAACTAAGAATAAATGCTACTAGTATATTATAGAGTTCCTCTCATGCGTTAGGGGCCTCGGTGTTGTGGCATCTTCATGACCTTTGATGAACAGCTTCAGTAAAACCGACGCCGCTATTTTCCCCATGAAGGCTATTCTATATCAAGACTTTCTTTTTTTACTCACATTAAATCAAAATAGATATCTGACTTACCTGAGATGATAGTGTGGACAAGTCCAGCCTTGGTGACCTGGCAATCGGGACCCCTCTGCGAATTCTTCCGAAATGTAAAATATTTTCCGAAATGACGGAAATGGCCGAGTTGTTATGATTGGTGACGAGAGACTATAGTCGAAATCTGGGGGTCGCCGCGAGCAGCAGGAAGATCACTTATATGGATTATTAACTAATGTTAAGGTATGTTTGAAAAGGTGTAAAAAGCAACAAATGTTTTATCTCCGCGAATGACCTTTCTAAAAAGCCGCAGCTTAAAATATGCTTTGCAGTTTCAACAAATAAAAACCAACCCGCCTACCCAACCTTATCTAGCCTGGGTCGCGGAGGGGAAACATGACATAGCTATTTAAAAAAAATATCACATATAAGTATCATGACACAGTGTTAAATTATGCATGTAATTTTTTTCCCCAAATGAATGAATAAATAAATAAATAAATAAATAAATAAATAAATAAATAAATAAATAAATAAATAAAAAATAAATAAATAAATAAATAAATAAATAGTAAGTGAGTAAGTGAGTGAGTGAGTGAGTGAGTGAGTGAGTGAGTGAGTGAGTGAGTGAGTGAGTGAGTGAGTGAGTGAGTGAGTGAGTGAGTGAGTGAGTGAGTGAGTGTGTAGGTGAGTGAGTGAGTGAGTGAGTAAAATAAATAAATAAACAAAATAAATAAATAAATTAATTAATAAATAAATAAATTAATTAATTAATAAACGTCCCTTCAATTTATATTACCTTCATTATGGCAGTTCACATTTAGCTAATAGATCGCGTAGATTATAGGCACGACTGAAGTTTAGAGCTCTCCGTTGGCTCGAAGTGTGCTAAGCTGATGAACAAGGTCCAGCGACAGATTTGCTATCAATGAATCAAGGATCCGTTGGCTCGAAGTTTGCTGAGCTGATGAACCAGGTTTGGTATCGATGAATCAAGGCTCCTGTTATATATAGCAGGAAGACCCATCCATGTCCCGTTTCCTGGCACGTGAGTACGGCACGTAGTAAGCCATTTACCTCTATGACCGAAACGTTTTAAACGATTTTAATTCAATTTAATTTAATAAGTTTTGTAACGTCAATTTTGAAGAAGGTCTCCAGTAAGAAAGTGGCTTATATAAATATTATGGCGAATACAATGGTCAGCAGCTCCTTAATCTCATTGATGTAAAATCAAAACAATTCGCGTTGCACAACTTTCTTCTCATGTAATTGACGTACACGTATCGACGACCCGTTTGTCGGACCATCTGAAATGACGTTTGGTCCGACAAAGACCAAGGAAATTACATAGCGTCATAAAACACGCCGTCACTTGGCCCAATCACGCACATGCGATGTTTGAGGTAACGTACGTGCTTTTTCTGCATTAATTTTGTCTGATAATCGGACGTCAATTCAAGCGTTTTGTCGATACGTTAATTATTGCTCTTCAAGCCATCATACATTTGCCCATTTGTCAACGCACACGATATTGTGATTAAAAATTCTAAATAAAGGTTAAATAAAAGAACTGGTTTTAATTATGACAATCCCGCAATGGGAAAAGAAAACTATTGTACACCTCACATTTACTGCAACGTGCAGCTATGTCCATCTGCCGGTCGGCTTGGAAATGTACGGTACCAGGTCATGGTAACGAATGTTAAAGCCAATAAAGCACCGAAGTTTGGGTTGGAAAGTACTTATCTTAAAATATATAATTTAGCCATGAGTCTCAGTGAAGAAATGTAATGTTGAATGTCTGACTTTTAAAGATATTACCGGTAGGCCTATTACAACATTTTTAAAATGATGAAGATGAAAAATGCATGAAAACTGAAGTAAATCCTTTGTCTGTTCCATGGACAAGAAAATGATTTTCCCTCATATTGAATGGTGTATTGGAAGATGTCCTCGTTTGTGCACAATTTTCTTCAAAACTAGCACATGGTACCTAAAGTATATGCTTTACCACACAGTTATTAAGAGTTTTGGGGATTTTTTTTTTCAAGTTTTATGCCCAAACTGTGCTCGGGGGGAGGCTTTAAACACATATATCAATTGTCCAGTCTACTCAATGTTCAGTGGCCAGGGCTATTTAATTAAGGACTTGTATACAAATATTGCGCCTAAGATTTGCTATGGCAATTAGCAAAAACTATGACAACGACTAAGGCCGGTATTCCATTCATGCGTGAGCGTGAAACTTGAACGTAATGCGTGAGCGTGAAACTTGAACGTAATGCGTGAGCGTGAAACTTAAACGAATGCGTGAGCGTGAAACTTAAACGAATGCGTGAGCGTGAAACTTAAAAGAAATGCGTGAGCGTGAACATTGAACGTAATGCGTTAGCGTGAAACTTGAACGTAATGCGTTAGCGTGAAACTTGAACGTAATGCGTTAGCGTGAAACTTGAACGTGGGACGTAATTTTTTACGGACACACTATTCCATACATCTGTCTAGTGAGCGTAAAAAGCCAATTATATTGACCCCTTTTCTGTTTGAAGTTTCACAAACAAAACATGTCCAAATTGTTAGATAAATCATCTCTGTTTCTGGCTCTTTTGGGTGGTTTCGCACATCTTCATTTACACATGCACAGACCGAGACATAGATGGTTAATAAATATTATCAAGAAACAGGAGCCTTTGGGACATACTACGTCACATTTAAAGAGTCTGTGTCTCTATACTAGTCAGATTATGCAATATTTTATGATATTTTCTAGAGATTTTCGGATCAGTACTTTGATATTTTTAGTTATCTCTGGCTTGGACAGAAGCCCTTTTATAACGAGCAAAGCGAGCGCGCGAAAAAAAAAGAGAGTTCTTATTGGAAATCTAGTTTATACATGTATGTCACGTTCGTTGTGTTTCATGGTGAAAACTGCACCTTTGTATGGCTTTAAGTAAAATTTGATGTCTGCGTACGATATAGAAAGTAAGTTTTTTTGCGTACTGCGTACCGTCTCCCCTCCCTCCCCTAAATACTGCGTAACAAAGGGGGTGTGTGTTTCACCCTCTTTATTCAAATATACAAAGCTAGCTTCGGGTATAAAGTTATGAATGGAAAACCCAAACGCGCTAAAACTGATGATGGCATATGCGCACACACAGTATCTAACTATACGAACAAAGTTTTGTTTACTTATAAATGTATACATTTTCATTGTATAATATTGATGTAAAAACATTTTTAGCGGGGTTCGTCCACCAACGTTAAGACCATTGAGAGTGATTATGTCAGGGGAAAGTTTTCCGTATACTACAGAATATGTACTTTAAATGAGTTGATTGACCGTTTTGTGACCGTATGCTTCTTTTTTACAAACGACGACAATAACAAACAGTATTGACAATGACATAGCTGTTTGTGTGATAAAATACCTGTTGTGTTATTTAACGAGTGCTCACATTACGTCTCCCAACTTCCCAGGTAATCTTATTAACGTACAAAAAGGAGGAGTGAAAATAGTTCCAAGTGCGTGCTATAAGTGTTAAACTTACACGTCAGAGTCGCCGTGTGGCTCACACGACGACAACCGGCGTGACGGATGTCTTACACTTAGACCTCCCATAGGTACCACTAACTGACCCCCCTAACGGCCGCGGACCTATGATTTTGTTATGCCCAAAACGCGTTATTTTCTCATTATTTACTTCGCTCGCTTCACTCGCAATTAATTTTAAGCATAATTTTAATAGAAATATGGCCGAAACAAACTAAAAATGACTTTTACTTCAACCTGCAACCCCTAAGGTCAAATTCTGAGTACACTTGTTGTAAGGTGGGGTCGTGTTACCCTGATGTACCTCTTAAAGGGATTGCACTAAGGTCTGGTCGTGTAACACATTTAAAATGAAAATTTTCGAGTACTTTAATTTTTCCTTCCATCAACGTATTTAGTGTATTAAAACTTATTTTGTGGTACTTTAGTATGTCCTCTATCGATTTGGCAACTCTGTTAAAATTTGAATGTATTTGTTGAAAGGGAAAAGCGTTACTAACGCTTTTCGGAAATCAACATATCTAATACAAGTTTAAAATGTATTGCCAACTGCAAATCCGAATCGATGTACCTGCGCCGGTGCCCTCTCAACTTCAATGCATTAAGCGACGTAAGCTGCCAAAATGTGACTGCGCTAATACAGGTCATAACGCGACATAATCCGATAAGCCAGCACAGTGTGACTGTGCCACTTCAGTGCATTCCGCGACTAGAATCGTCACAGTGTTACGGCGGCTCCTCTCGGAACTCGGTGTGTTTTGATATAAATATGACATACAGCCACCAATATTTCACAGTTTTCTCCGTGTCGGTTAAATGCAAGAGAGGTGTATTTTTCTGTCCAGGAATAAACAATGTTTGTTCAAATGTAACCAACATGAAAGTGTTTACATCCATTACATTGTTGGTCTTCATCGCCAAATGGGGCGTCGTGTCATCTTTGTTCGTAATGAATGGTACGTTAGGACCACAAAACTTCAACAAGGAAACTTTATCTGAAAACGTGTCATCTTTGTTCGTAATGAATGGTACGTTAGAACCACAAAACTTCAATAAGGAAACTTCATCTGAAAACGAAGGGTTGTTTATCAAGATACCGGGACTATTTGCATTCTCTGACGTCATTGACGTCACGCGCCCAATGAAAGCCGTGAAGACCTACTGCCCTGGGGTAGATGGTTGCT
>Ga0224511_10003604_pt1 | contig 11268 bp, 5 predicted proteins | sample SF_May12_sed_USG_2_FD_169988 | JGI IMG/M metagenome (GOLD analysis project Ga0224511, IMG submission 169988) | Sediment microbial communities from San Francisco Bay, California, United States - SF_May12_sed_USGS_8_1 | ecosystem: Environmental > Aquatic > Marine > Sediment | place: USA...
GGCGATGTCAGTTGCCAATTCTTTGAGGATGCGTGGGCTTATGGTGTCGGGTCCTGCAGCTTTGTACGGGTTGAGCGCGAGAAGGAGTTTGGTAATACCAGGAGTGGTGATGGATATATCTGGGGCCACGGGATGGGTTGACTGTGGGTTGATGTAGTTTCCCTTCTTGAAGCCATCAGCAGAGACCGTGATGTTTTCGGTAAATACAGATTGAAACTGCCGGTTGAGTATGTATGCTTTGGATTTTTGGTCAGTGTGGAGTTGTCCATGTTCTTTAAGGCCTGTACATGTTTGGTTGTCTTTTTTCTTGTGTTTGATGAAGGTCCAAAAACGTTTCTGGCTGTTGTGTATGTTGTGATCTTAGGCTGCTGTGTCACAATATCGTCAACGTATGTCCAGTAAGCTTTTCGGAGTTTCTTTTGTACTAAGTGTTTGCAGTTCTTGTAGTTCATTTGGTGTTGTTGGTCTTGTGATTTGTTCATTTTCTTATGGAGACGGTCACGTTTTCGAATTAGTTTTTTGATTTCCTTTTCAATCCATTGTGATGTTTCTCTTGGTCTAGCAGTTTTGTGAGGGATATGTTGTTGTTTGGTAGTTTTCAGTGAAGTTGTGAATTTGTGCCAGATGGCATTGATGTTGGTGTTTTTTTCTGCCATATACTTGATAGTTTGGTTGAGTGTTGCCATGTCTTCCTTCATGCTGTCCCATCTAGCCTTCTTGTAGAGGGGGATCTTCCGGGGTGTTTGGGTATGGGTGGCAGGGCTGAGGTCAAGCAACAAAGACAATATCGTGGTCAGATATACCTGGTATTGTAGTGACTTGCTGTACTTTACTAGGAAGGTTTGTTATTACGAGGTCGAAACTGTTGTTGTTTCTCGTTGAATCTTCAACAATTTGGATGAGTCCATTGTCATCTAGGCAGTCAGAGAACTTGTAGTGAAGGCGAGCATGTGCCGTACCTGCTTTCAGTGTTTTTGATTTCCAGTCCCAGCCTGGGAGGTTAAAGTCGCCCGCGATGAGTATTATGGAGTCTTTGATTGATGTTGCGCGACAAACAGATTCTTGGAATTGGAGTAAGCTGTGTTCATCTGATGTCTTAGGATGGTAGTATGAGCAGAGAAGCAGTGATTTGGTTCCGACAATGTTGATCTTAGCCTAGACTATCTCAGTCTGTTTGCAGTTCTGGGATGTATGTGCTGAGCATAGAGTCCTTTACTGCGATAAGTACCCCTCCGGAGGTATTGTTTAAAGTATACACATGGGTTCATCCTTAAAGAGTAATGTTTTTATGTAGTTGTTTAAAGTGGTATTCTTACAAAACCTAGTGTTAATAATGTGAGCCCATAGCGCCAGCCAATACGGACCATTTTAATACAATATGTTGAGTCACTCCGTACCCATCTGTCCCACACCTTTTGTCTCTAAAACAATTTAGTTGCTCATGTTTAAATAATTAAAACTTTAAACCTAATGACAATATTTCTATAAAAGGAATTGTTTTGTAGGATTAAAGTTTCATTAAAGGAAATTATAGAAGAAAATCTGTTTTTGCATTTTTACAACGGGGTTTGACGTTTTGATTATTTTCAAAATATTTTTCCGGTGCTCAGGGTGTACATGCTTAACAGGCTATAACAGCATCAAAATCAAATATTTCTTACCGGAGTTGAGTTTTATATTCAATTGAAGAATCATATTTATAATTATTATAAACGGAAATGTAAAAAGTACTTTTTAATAAAAACATTGGCTTGGCAAAGCTACTAAATACGAATGTTACCTACTTTTGTCAGCATACTCCAATGGCGATTGAACTCCCTGTCATCCAGATCTGCAGACGGTGCGTGGCTCATCTAAAATATAGATCGTTTATTTAAACAATCCAGAAGGTCGTAGACCCATAGTTACACAGAACATAAATGTTAACACCAATAAAGTAATAAGATACGTAAACAGTAATAATAAATATGCATTATGTGTAACTATTCATGAGTCAGAATAAGTATAATTCGTCGTAATTCATATCCCAGCTTATCATTGCAAATAAATAAAACGCTATTCCATTTGTGGTTATGACTATTGGCAAAATGGTAAGCCAACAAACACAAGAATGAATATGTATTGAACAAAGTGTGCATCATTTTGATATGTGTCGACAATAATATAAAGACTATAAATGCTACTCTTACTTATATACTTATATAAAATATAGAACGAATTCCACGCTGGACAGCCTTGTCCACACATATAAATTGTGTATATATAAATTATATAATATGTATCTTTCACCAAATCACAGCAAATCATCCATACAATACAGTATTGTTTGTTTATAAATATGCAGTTGTATATAATCATAGACTCATGAATAATTATATTGAGTTAAGTTTCCCACCTATGTTTGCCTTGTTCGAAATGAAAGTCCGAGACAATCATATGGAATACAAATGCCGCGTTTTAACCAAATAAACACAGCACTTCACTTAAACATCATATAAATGATATTATATGATAACTATATTACTAAGATGAATGCAAACAGTATTGTTGTACCTATAATTACACACATGTAATCAGGATATGGATTATGGATTATGTCACTTGTACATAAATGCTTGACTTTTCTTAGCACTAGTTTTTATCTGATTTCAAAAAGACAATTATGTTTTGAAACTTTCTGCTTCTTTTATGATATGCGTGACAGTTTGGCGAAAAAAAATATGTTGTCGAAGTTGAAGTTAATGTTAAAAACTATTAAAATGCATGTAGTTTATGTCTTTCGTCTTTAGATGATAAATGGTTCTGTGTTGTTTATGTCTGGTACACGGTCTACTAAGATAACAGTTTTTTACCTGTTTTAGCATTTGTTTAGTTATGGTCAACTAGCATTTTTATCTGGTATTCAACTCTTGATTTGTTGATGGTGAATAATTAAAACATCTGCGTATGCGCTTCATCTTTCAATTACTTGTTTGATTGTTCTATGATCAAATTTTTAAAAATGGTTAATCTGGGCTTTTCAATTGGTTTACAATATTTAAACATTTAATGCTAGTGGTATATGCACTGGGTTTTTTTTTCTAAATAAAAAAACCTGGATGTGTTGAATTTATCCTTAATAATAGTTTGCTAAACATTTGGGACTTCTTACTTTTCATATTTACTCTGAAGTGCCATTATATAACTTTGTACGAGTCCTCAAAAATGAAACTGTTTCTTACACTCTGTTTGTATTTGCTGAAGAGTAATAGCACCTATTCTGTGTTGCTGGGCTGACAACCTGAATTTATGTTAATGTATCATAGGCCTATATCTGCAAACCGCACTTTGTCATTGTTTTCTAGGTAATTTTATTTTCTAGAAAGGTTTGCTTTACTAGTCTCATGTTCTTTCACTATGGGCATGCTTATTTTCTTATAACTTTGTCCTTCCGTTTCCCAATTTCATATTCATGTATGTCCTTTTTAATGTATTCACACATTCTGGACCATTCTCTATATGTCGGTGTTTTATGTCTGCTAATGATGAAAACAATTTCAGAAAGTGTGTAGTGTCCGCAAAAAGAGCAAAATTAAAGATTTACATGTTAACAATATTTACTTGTCAAAACATTTCTTTAATGCTTAAATATACAAACCTTGAGAAACTTTGAGTTATATTACAATTTAAAACAGTGTAAAACTTTCAATAAAAACATGTGGATCAGGAAAAAGATATAAAGATCTAGTTATAGGCTAGTTTTTACTAAAATAATACAAATTATTTCATTCTTTCACTTCATCCTAATAAAAAGTTAATACATGTACATTAGTTTGAACACTAGTGAATATTTTTAAAGACTAAAACACATGTATTGCTCTTTTTATTATTCAGACTTTAATAATTATTACAATTTCATGAAATACATGTGTCCTGAATCGAGAATTAAAATTAATACACATTATATTCTATTATTTCAATTCTAGACCGTTAACTAGCATTGCGGTTTCATAAATGTTATGCTCGAATTAACACTCATGTTCACGTTTTGCAACTGTCATTTAGTTCACGACTTCAACTTTAACTTGAATGGATAAAGTCACGATTTCGCAACCTCCCTATACACTTATTTAGTACGAATCCTGTATAAGGATAGTAAAGCAATCTAGTGAAAATATAAACACTAACCTTGTTTCTCAGATTTCTTATCCGAACAATGTTGGCAATATCGCCTGTCATTGAAGGTAGCATCTTGTTGTTATCTGTCTCATTCCACAGCGGGTGCTTTAAGTCCGATTTATAACAGAAGTGTCGTAAAAGGGATATCAACAGCGATATGTCGAATTTGCTTGAGTCTGGATTCTGTTTCATGTGGTGTATCTGTGCTTCTGACAGTTTCGCCTTCTTCAAGTCCTTGTCACGTGGCAGCCATGTTTTGAAGGTACTTGCAGGTACAAATGAGTCAAACTTGACCCTCAGGACACGTGTAGAATCCAAAACAAGTCTTTGCAACAGCAAAAAGTTTCTTTCATTCTGACTGTCCATATTTGACGCCAGTCTGAAAATATAAAACAATACATTTGAATTAAACTGATGAAAATAAAATCCCCCAGGAAGCATAGCCTGCACGAGAAAACAGCAGCCTCGGTATTATTGAAGCTGTTCATTAGTGGTAAGTGAAGTCTTATTAGTTGGGCAAAGGTACTGACATTATCAGTTTGCCCACTATTTTCATCAACGTTTATTTATTTTAATTTTTATTTTAACAGTAACAAGGTTTATTTGCATTAAACTTACAAAGTGTATGGCATCAAAAGATTTTTACAATAAATGGTAGCAGTACAGAGAACATGGTTTTCTGAGAATGTTATAATTAACAAATAGTGGAATGTACGATAATGTTTTGGATGTATATTTTTAAAAAAACAGGTCTTTTATTAGTAAACATATAGAGTAAAAGGCTTTAGAAAGAAAAAGAAAATCTATGTTTTAATCAAACAGTTACAAATCTGTGTAACAGAGCAAGTACTAAAGTGTTCTAGTATGTTAATATAGACATTTCCTAATGAGTATTCTAGGTATTGTACCCTATCAAGTACAGGTGTCTCTTCATTGTAAAGTATGCAAACTTAACCATATAATAATAACAAAGTGTCATGAATACATATTAGCCATCATTCAAGTACAATAAATTTGATTGTCTTTTACATTGCACGGCATATGAACTTAGCAGCATTAATTTGAGCTGGTTGTGATTCAGAAGACATAAGTTTTTCACATTTTTGAATGGTTGGCCAGCTGCAGAATTTGTTTTAATGTTTTTTGTCTTAAATCTCTGTATAGTGGAGAAACAAGAAGGAAGTGGATAAAAACCCACAGATTCGTGGGATATTATCATATTTGCCCGTTTCAACTGCTAACTGGTGAGAAGAAACGCGGAACTGGGTTTAAAGGATTACTCAATGGTGAACTCTAGTTTAACTTTGCCATGCTTTTCTAACTGTCAGTGTAATAAATATGGTTAGGCCCTTTAATACTGATCAATTCCCCTAGCATGTGTAATGATTAGTGGACAATTTAAAGTTATATTTAATGTAGTTGAAAGGTGCGAGTGGTATTCCCAATCAATATCTGTATACATCATTTATCTATCAAAATACCTTTTTCATATAAAGATATAAAACTACTATGAGTAATCCCTTTAAGGTTAGTATATCCTTCAAGAAATATATGTTATCAATATAAGTTTCAAGGTAAACATCATGTTTAAATTTACTATACATGAAGAGCCTTCGGTAATTATTTATATCTGTATACCATGATTGCATTTAAGTATCAAATACCTTTGTCTAATTGCAGTATATGGAATTTCTATAGATCTTTATTTGGTGGGTCCAAATATAGTTCAGTTTAAGATCCTGCAATAAAGTTTTGATCTGGTTGGCCCAGTTATTCCATTATGTGTATTGTTATCTTCACAAAAACCTTTTGACTAGATTGTTGTCATCTGCTTTTAGGATTTTAATCCAATATTTAATCATTCTTAATGTTCTTATTGCAATTACTGGCACTCTTCCTCGCTCTCCACAAAGGGCAGAAAGATAAATGGACTTTTTTACAAACAATACAGTGAACTCGACAGGTTCGGGTCATCGACAGTTCCGGGTCACCCTCAGAATTAGATATTTATTTTTCCCGAATAATAAAGTATTGCGATATTTTAATTATCCAGTCATATTTCCCAATCTCTTAGCTGCTTGAAAATTGTTGTTGACTGTTGAAACTTGATTAACTGAAGTCCTGATCAAGAAACGCTTGACTGCACCGCTTCCCGGGGAATTGAAAGTACCAAGAAATTAATTACATGTCACTGCGAAAACTTCCATTTGAAGCCATAATTTCAGCAACACATATACTTTTTACACATACACTTGTAGATAATTTACCACTGACCAATATTTAAAACAGTTTTTTTATTTTGTCCCACTTTATTGACATACTTGCTGATAATTTGGTCTAGTTGACGTACGACAATTCCGGGTCAGCTGTATGGACTTACTCAAAAGTATATACATGTATGTTTGGTACAAACGTTTATGATATAAGACCATTCATAATAATTATTTGTTTATAATGTGATGTGATATTTATCAAAAAAAAAACAAATTAAATACAAAATGTAGTTTTAAACATATTTTTTTTGCAGTTCTTTCTTAATTTTCTTTTGTTTCTTATGTAATGGGGAATTGAACGTGTTATGGCTAGGTCGTTCTTTTACAATTTTATATGCTTTATTTTAAAGTTAAGGTGTGCAATAAATGTCTTGGTGTAAAAAAGTTTTTTTTGTTTTATTATAACATTGTAAAGTTGACTCCTGGTAACGAAACAAAACATTTATCACGTGACCCGCAACTGTCTAGTGTGACCCGAACTGTCAAATTTACAGCATGCAGTTGGATACTCTAAAAACGAGGATTTTGAATTGAAAATATTTCATTAATTTTATCATAGTAAGGAGAAATATTTTGTTGAACAATTTATGCAGTTTCGTTTCTCCAAACTTTCGTTTCAAAGAGACACGCTCCGGTAATGTCTTTACTGACCCGGAACTGTCGAGTTCACTGTATTCGTCGAAGAAATTTGGCATGTATCAATTCCAGATTTGGACAAGGATACATGTAACTTCCTATAACTTTACCTCCAAAGTTTAGAAATGAAGACACCAATACTTTAATAACAAAATTAAGCTTCTGCCTTGTTGGAAGTTCAATTTGACCAAATATTGATTCTAGCTTAGTAGAAGCAAATGTTGCATGGTTAGCGATGTTTTTGGCTTCTGTTCCTAGATCCATACTTAAATAGGTGAATGTCCATGTATTTAATTAATGTACATATTTCTAGTTTGACACCATAAAAATATCTTTAGTTGTGTGCCACCCCCTCAAAAATCATATCTTTGTTGTTTCAGTATTTTTTTCATACAATGTGAGTAACAATATGTTTCTGTATCAGTAAGTATTGATTGCAAGCCGAAACGTGTGGATGCAAATGCCGTTTGGTCATTTCCATATAGCAAAAGGAAAAGCTTAAGTGTTAGTGTTAAAATTAGTTAATAAGTCATTAACGAACACCATGAACAACCAAGGAGAACTTGGGTCCCTTTGTTTTAAACCAACCTGAGATTCAAAGAAGCCTGACATTTCATTTTTATATTGGACACAAAAGTTAGCATATGAAAACATTCCATTAAGTGCAGTGACCCTCTGTGTGTGAACATTATAGGATAATATATTATTCCAAAGTACATTTAACAAAGATAGCAATGATTTTTGCCTAAACCACCTTTTGCGTCGATTATTGTAGTTCAAAGACGTACAGTATGTGTATCCATAAAATTATGCACTCGTGTTTCTTACGATGAGTTTTGGATGTGGTTACCGTAAAAATGCTAACAGACACCATTGAAGTCAAATATATAATAAACACAAAAATGATCAGGAAATTATTGTTTTAAAATTATTAAACAAAACGTGTGCTTGATGATTTTGTTGTTTTGTTTTATTATATAAACAACATATTCTAAAAATGAAATTACCCTGTAGAATGTGATATCAAACAAAAATTGTTATATAATTATTGATTTTATTACTAGTAAAGTTGTAATATTGTAAAAATAAAAAAAATGTATTTTTCTTACAAACGTCATGTTTAAAGCTCCTATCCCAGTCTTGGTGGATTTTAATTCCCAAAATCAAAACAAATGAAAATAAACAGCAGTATTTCACATATAATCATTATCAATAGAATAATTCTTTGAATTGCATTGAAATTCCTTGGTGCCCTTAGAAAAATGTAAAACAAACACGCGCGTCTTCTGGTCCTGGAAGGAGTTCTTCCAGTTTATAAATATAACTGAATTCCCTTCGACGCGCACCTTGCTAGATCACCCATTCTCATTTTATCGGCCAATTTTAGCTCAAGAAATGGCGATTTGTTTGTTTTCACTGAAAAGGCTCGATTACTGCCCCAGACTTATGGTTTACATTCAAATAAAGATGTTTTGTACTTGGGCCCACTGAAAAAATGTTGATTGTTGGAATTTCGTTGGTATCGCAGTAACACTTTTCTGCAGTGAATTTTACGTGATATCACATATTATACATTTAACAGGTATATTGACAAAACATATTCAGTAAAACAATTGTGTGCGTCTGCTTTTCTGAAATTAAACATTAAGCTTTTCTTTGGAATAAAGCACATTACGCAAATAAAGCGATATGCCATATAAATGTGAGCTGTGAAAATGTGCATATATTCTCCGGACATTGTTTTGACCGATAAAATGAGAATGAGTGAGTCTAGTCAAAATAGCGCCGCACGAGTCAATCTAATTTTAGATCAATGTTTACAAAATAAAGCGTTTGAAACGGTTTAAATATATTGCAAAATAAAAAGGCTATTATTTCTTTGAGTGAGAAAAGTATCCATAATCTAATTTAATGTAATCTGATATATATGTAATATGTTTTAAATCCTTCGCTGACATTTTTTTTAAATGTTCATTTTCAACAAAGGCTGGGTATGAGCTTTGAATGAAAAAACAACAAATAGCCACCAGCTAGTCACAAACTACTTTGTGAGTCGACACGATCTAGAACAATGAGTTTCCGTTTTCGTTAGAAAATCACTTCACATCAAGTATAAAATTAAGGATAAGGAGTTGTGAGTGGTGTCGACAATTACAAAATGCTATGTTTTATATATTATAAAGGGAAGTATTTTTCATAATGTACTTGACCTTAATATGAAAATCATTCTTATATTGTTTAATCTTGTTTCAGATATGAAATAATAAAAGATGGTAAAATGTCACTTAGTGAATCATCTTAAAATGTCATATGTTTATGCTATTATTGTAATGACTCTTCTGTATTGCAGCAAATGTGTGTTTTACTCACAGTTGGTAAGTCTTAAAGATGCAAGGTCTGTATCTTGATACCCTCATTATCAGTCACACGTTTTGCAGTGTGCTAAGTATGCTAAATGGATAAACATTGCAAAATCATTTCTAAATTTTATGAGAGATGATGGGTTTTGGACAAAAAAGTAAAAACACAACAACAGAAAAACAAAAAGCAAACATAAAAACGCTTACTAGGAATCGAACCCGCATATCAGCTTGATGCGTCACCTCTGCACAACCGAGACAACTGCACATATCTATTAAAGTTAATTTTTTTAACTATTTCGAGGTGATGGATCGAAAACATAAATAAAGTCTTTGCGGGCAACATTTGCGACACAGAGCGTGCGATATTGCGCCGATTTGTTTCCACAAGAAATATAAATTAAGCAAATAGTTGGGTTCACATAAATACTTAAGCAAATAAACAACGAACAAGTACTCGGTAGATACAATTTGAATGCTTAACTTAACATTGGGGTAAAACCCCATCTGCCTTGCTTCTATAAAGAAGATAAAAAATACTATGTGTGTCATGCACAATAACCATCATCATTGCAAACGTATTTTTTTGTCTTTGATTGATAGTTGTCGATATTCCGATCGCCAACAACCCAGCTTTTAGTTATGTCAAGAAAATTTAAAACAATACGCGAGCGAAGGAGCGCGTAATAAAATGTTAGTTGTTCAACTTTAAACAGCACGTTTGTCCTGTTTCTCGTTAAAAACTGTAACATGTATGCGTCACACTCTTACAAGTTTGCTGACCATTCGAAATTGTTTAAAAACTAGTTTTGTCTCGTTATAAAGAAGGGAAAATGCACAAGAAAGTGCTAACGGACAAATGGAGAAACAGACGGACCAACAGATGGACCGCCAACTAGCGCCATACCATAAATATGTCCCGTATATAAAGGGGTGATTCATAAATACGAATCATATTACATTGACTATGGTAAACATTTGTGTATATTGTTACAGTTGACTATTAAGTGCATATGGCATCACAAAATTAGTAAACGCTACACGACAAACAAGAGGGCCCATAGGGCCCTGGGTCGCTCAACTGAAAGGTCACAGTGGAGCCATTTACAGAGGACAACTAATGTTGTAAAAATTATTGGTAGAGGATCTTTAGATGATGTTATTTATTAAATATGAAAGAACTGGGCCTTGTAGTTTCAGACAAGGAGAATTTTAAAAATTGAATTTCGAAAACCTATTTTTTTACCCTGTGACCTACTTATACAACCAATCACAACCATTCAAACAACTTTAGTAGGGGACCACCCAGAGACTATTCCTGTTGAGGTTGGCCAAATTCCCATTAGCGGTTCAAGATAAGAAGTCGTTTGAACTTTTCGTTATATAATTCAATGTAAAATTGTGACCCCTAGGGTGGGGTCAATTTTGACCCCAGGGACACAATTTGAACAACTTTGGTAGAGGACCTCTAGATGATGTCAAATACCAAATATGAAAGCTCTGGGCCTTGTAGTTTCAGAGAAGATTTTTTAAAATGCCTTTTGAAAACATAATTTTTGACCCCGTGACCTACCTATACAACCAATCAGAACCATTTGAACAATTTTAGTAGGGGACCACCTAGGGACCATTCCTGTTGAGTTTTTTTCAAATTCCTATAAGCGGTTCAAGAGGATATGTCGTTTGAACTTTTCCTTATATAATTCAATGTAAACTTGTGACCCCCTGGGCGGGGTCAATTTTGGCCCCAGGGGCATAACTTGAAAAAACTTCGTAGAGGCCCTCTAGATGGTGCTATCTACCAAATATCAAAGCTCTGGGCCTCGCAGTTTCAGAGAAGA
>Ga0224511_10003605_pt1 | contig 11267 bp, 6 predicted proteins | sample SF_May12_sed_USG_2_FD_169988 | JGI IMG/M metagenome (GOLD analysis project Ga0224511, IMG submission 169988) | Sediment microbial communities from San Francisco Bay, California, United States - SF_May12_sed_USGS_8_1 | ecosystem: Environmental > Aquatic > Marine > Sediment | place: USA...
TTGTTTCTATCAGAGACATCAGAGATTTATTAGCGATTCAGACACATTGTAAATGAAGTAAACACGTAAACGTGAAGAAATATCTGTGCGTTGTCAATGAAATGCTCATCATTGCTTTTGTACACGTTTGAATGTAGAGTACTTGCACTTGAAAATAGAGATTGCGTATCTTAATACGTGTATTAACATGTCATTAATCTTGTTTTCAGAAGACAACATTGCTTTTATCTTAAGCCAATTGATCATCAAAAACGTTTCTAAACCGGCTTTACAGGACCTCCTCGGCTTATAGACATGCAGTTTTAGGACCTTGTATAAATTATTGTATAAATTGTCTTTTCTTTTTCTTCTCCAATAAATGTTGAGAAAGAGTGAGGTTTGCTACAGCTGAAAACTGGTTTAAAGACCTAATGAAAGTCATTCACCGTACAGAGGCAGTTTTCTTGGAGATTTCATTAGAAGAAAATATAATAAAAAAATAAGAATTAGAAAAAATCCAAAACACACAAAAATAATAATTTCTGAAAGTCTGTTATATCTTATTGTTCTGCATGTTTTTGTGACTGTGTGTTTGTTTTTGTACGGGCCATTTTGTCACGGTGCCCTTATATTTGACCTCTACATTGTTTACACCATTTTGTCTTTGAACAGCTCTTCGATTGATATTGATCAATGTGTTACATTTTCATTCACTGTTCCACTATATCATCTTTAAACAGGAATACATATATTTGTAGACCATGTGTTGAGGTGCAGAGGTATTAATCTAAACATGCTTTAACGTTGATACATGTATCTAAAACGTGTTAACGTGTGTTAATTGTTTTCTGGTTGGTTTATATCATGCTTCCCAAGTAGTAAACATGTTTTTTCCTGTTATAACTTATTTAATTTATGCTTATGAAATGAGTCGTAAATCTGTATTAAGTTATGTTCACCTACTATACTTTTAAAAAAGTTAAGTATAAAACGTTAAAATTAATAATGACACCAAGAAGCGACTCTGCTATAAATATGAGAGGTATTGTTAGCTTGTGCATTGCCCGATGTCATACAGCAACAGTTTAGCGTTGACATTGCGGTTATGGGATACGTGGTATATATCGAAGCAAAGAAGATAAAAGCCAGGTTTCTGTGAATGTCTAACCGAAAGCTGCAATTATTAACATGATATATGTTTTCTCATGTAAAGTTAGCTACATACTGTGTGTATGTTTACAAAACATGCCCAGTTTGCTTTTGTTTCAAAAGAACAAAACGTAAGCTTTTATTAGTGTATTGAATTGTAAAGAACTATCGCGTAGATTTAACTAAATGCTGACCATCTAGTAATGATTATGACTTCATACATAAATAATATTTTAGATATTTGAAAACGCAAAGGCTATAGCTTAAAGGCAACTAGAATGAATAAAAACAGGAGAAAAGTATTATGAATATAGGCATTATTTTTGTGTTGGGATGTGTGTTTATATCCATTTTTAAAATAAAATAAATGATTGGCCAGTTTGTTATATTTCAATATACGTTTTAAGGTCTTAATGGAAAAAAAACATTGATTGGAAATGGAATGTAATTTAGCTTTCAAAGTAGATATGCATGAATACATGTAAGATCAATTTCTTCTCAAGATATTTTACAATAAGGGCCCCATACGTTTTCTTTACAAAGTGTTTGCTGACAATACAAAGTGCTTAATCAAATATCTAAAGTATTCTGTAAACATATAAGACATGGATTATGTTTTGAAGACATTTGTTTTTAAAGAAAATGTTTTTTAAGTGGCTGCAGACCTCTGCAAGGTGCACATTAGGGACATATAGATTGATGAAATACTCAGATGTGTGATATATAATCTTAATAAACTAACTACTTGAGTACAAACCCCTTGAACACAGTCGCCATGTTGCTTGTAGTTTATTTTTATTGGTCTAGCAAATGACCAATGAACTGAAAATGTATTTTCGAAAGAAGTCCTTCCTTTCATGAGTCAATAAACTTCTTTACAGTCGATGAGATGTTCCTTTGAAAGTCCAATAATATGGAACCGTGTCACAATGTTTTAAGATACCAACCCTTTGTGTCTTATGAAGTTTCTGTTTGATTTTGCACCGGATGCACACTAATAATTATAACGACTTTCATGTTACACATGTATGGGAAGGCAAGAAGTATCAGGTTTGTAGTTGATGCTTAAAAGACATGCGCTGAAAACAGCACTTTCAATGTTTACCAGTCATTAACCTTTCACAAATAAAGACAATGTTAACGGGCTTACGTCAAACAGATTTGTGTTTAAAAATGACAGAAGTATTCCCCAATTTAACGATAATACTAAGGTAATACTGTTGTCCGTGATTTAGTGGTCAATTTACTCCGACCGCTCTGTTAACATTTTACAACTAAACCTCCAATGCACGTGAAATGGTATTATTAATGAACGGCCCCGGAAGCGTTTCTATTGCTTACTTATATTTTACAGATGACACAATAGCTTAAGAAGAAATTTTGCAACGATGCAGATATTTTACAATACAAGGTATCTCTTTCTGAGATTGTTTGAAACCAAAACCATAGTTGTTCGATCGGCGCATAGACATACTAAACTTAGTATTAAACTTAAACATAAATAACATGAATTTATATATACTAATCATGTTATTCGTAGTGAAACTAGAAACAACACCAACCCAGTCTTTATTACAACCATCTGGCGTCGCGAGGTAATCTTCTAGAGATTATTGTAGCCCTGTTCTCATGTGAGTTGCATGATAAGTCATCAATGATGTTTTATATTTTAAGTTGACATGCACTTCACGTGCTGTTGACAAGCACTTCGTTTTGTTGTAGATACCAATGCCATAACTACAGAATTCTATTTAAACCCAGCTATCGTGTTCATTCCGTGTTTGATTTCTGTTTCGCTACATGATATCGTTTTAAATCATGGCCAAAACAAGTTTAATTCTGTGTGCGTGTATGCTCTTCGTGGCTTTTGAAGAGACAGGTGCGTTTATTTTACTAAGTTATCAAATGTGCTAATTATGAGAATGATAGAATAAGCATTAAGTTATGTTCCATTAGGTTTTAAACTTAGACAATGCTTTATATTTTCGAATAAATGACAATATTTTCTATCAAATGATGTTAAAGTAATTAATACATTGTTTCTATCTTTGTTTCGACATCTATTTCGAACTAGACGGGTTAACATAGGATGCGTATTATACATTATTTTGGTTTGTTTTATTTTATTTAAGGTCGAATCTGTTTGGGATATCATTGGGATGTCGTTGATAACTAAATTAAAACTTAGATTACACGTTACTGTCTTAGTTATTACGTATACATCGATACACAAATATAAGGTAAAGAGCAAACACGTTTAAAAAACAAAAACATTATTGAGGAAACCAACAAACAAATATACAATGCCGTTATAAAACACGTCCGTTTTTAATCGTTTACAAGAAACGCAAGTTAAAAACCTTGTAGTTTAACTGATACTTAAATATGATATGAAACAACTACGTACGGAGCTACTGAAAATGACTTTTATATAAAGAAAATAGTATATTCTTTGAACAATTGAAATGGGTTTATAAATTTATGGGTTCGGGAATAAGTTTAGACGATAGATATATACACGAATTCGTTATTATACAACATTTTAAAATCCTTTATTTATTAAACAACCGAGAGTAGTCATGTTAAGATTTGATATACATTTCTTTAAGTAGTCGGTTGTCGTTCCTATAAAACCTCTTTAATCAATGCATGTATTAAAACTGACAAAATAAATATATTCCTTTTGACAAATTAAGAACGTTCTATTTTATTATGTAAACGATAAGCCGCGGCGTTGTCTATGTGCATGTTCAAAATGATCTACGCGACATGGTGCTCTGTGGAATTTCATAGAGCCTACACAGCGCCGACTCCACTGTGCACCGACAATGAAAGAGTGCTGTAAGAACGCTACTTTGGCGTGACAAGGGTTTAATGCAATACTAATATGGAAATATATAGAAACGATAATTAGAGCATATTAGTCAATTACGATATTTTTAAATTTACCTGTTGTTGTTTTTAAGGGACGAAACATGAATTAACATTACAATCGTTAGTTTCTGCGAAGCCTTTGTTCAGCAAAAGAAATGACGTAAAACACAATTATATATTGTGTGCACGTGTACTGTTTCCTATGTTGTCATACTAAAATAATTCTTAAATAGGCCTGAAACACCCAGTCCCAAATGAGGTGCTCTACTGATTGAAATAAAATATTTGTGTATCGTTTCAGATGCGCAAATCACGGCATGGACAGCCCCTGTAGGCATTACCGGAGGAGCCAATAGCAGCGCCACAGTTAACACACCCGAGGGCAGTGCCAATGGCTCCCTTCTCTTCACTGCCACTGCTACGCCTACCGGCAGTGGTGCTGCTGTGACCTACAGATTTACCTCCGACGGCAACCCGGACAATGTCGCCGCAATGAACACAACCAATGGCAGAGCTACATTGGTCGGCACACTGGATTATGAAAAGACAACCTCGTACATCTTTAAGGTTTTGTAAGTCATTCCATTCAGTTTTATTTACTGGCGCCTATTCAAACAATGATGGTTGAAAAATAGCATAACTAAATCTCTAATTCTAGATATAAGAGGGTGGTGGTTTTTGAGTACTTTGTTACAGATGCAAGACGAAAATGTCAATATAAATTGAAGGGATGTTCAAAGACAAAATGTTGCAGACAATGTAAATAGGTCAAGATAAATGTCACCACGACAAAATGGCCCCTATAAAAATCCCATAACAGCACGAAACACACAGGACAACAAGACGTAACTGACATTTTAACTATTTATTTTGCATTTTTTGGATCTTTTTTATTTTAACCTGAATAACAGCCGCTATCAAAACGCATAAAATCAAATGCAATGTTCTATGTAAGCAAGATAGAGATCAAGACTATAAAACACGTTTCTTGTTGCTTTTGTGTTTGTGATATCAAACGCACATACATGTTTACACCAATTTAGGAGATAAATCAGTGTAATTATGCTTATCCGGGTTCAGTTGCTATGTGTGTCATTTGTAAACAGTTTTGTTGTACACGTATATGCATTTTACATTTTGTGGAAAACATTAGCCTTTGTTCAACTGTTCAATAACACATTTTGTTACTGTCCTATTTAATATAAACTGACGTATTCATGACATTAAATTGTTATAAATACAAACTCTGGTCCAACCTTATTTAAATCTTGCGTTTGGAGTTAGTGAATGTAAATTTAAACTATTCCGAATTTTATACCTTAGGTACATGTTATGTGTTTAATCCAGCGCTATAGAAGCCGGGGATGCTACCAAGAATGGAACAGCTACAATTACTCTAAATATTCAAAACAAGCTCGAGTTCTCCGCGGCAACACTGACAGGATGTCTGACAGACGGAGCCACAGCGGGTAAGTAATTATTCATCCTTATTCTATCAAACGTTTAAGTTGTGCTCATGACTTGAAAAAACTAGGTATCAATGGATAAATATCATGCTGTTTGTTTATTTAATTTCTGGTGGAAAACCTAGCCTCGCCTTAAATCAAAACGAAAAAAAAATCAACAAAATACCTTTTAGAAATACATTGGTAATGCATCATTAATTACACATTGGGGCTATAATATCCTGTAACTGTCGAAACACTGCATACTATAATATAAAAGAACTATAGCTTGACAACAGTTGTAAACACCTAAAATAATATGTTTCTTAAACAAACTACTATATATTTGTATAATACTTCATTTGATAATTCTCATCAAGTTGGTTGCAAATTTCTCCTAATACGAGATTAACATTTTTACTGTCGATTACAAAATTTATCACTTTTCGGCATTTGTATTTAGAACATGTAAAACATGTTTAGTACATCTCTTCCATTTATATGTAATATTGACAATGCTTTGAATTGTTTGTTGTCAGGAACTAACGTTGGGACGTACACGGTCAGTGATGCTGCTACTGCTAAAGGTGAAAACGTGTCATACACAATGACAGGTAATAATACAGGATAATCTGTAATGATATCGCGATAACTATTGAAATATATATTTAATATATATGTTTTGTATTGTTTTCGTTAGTGAATTTATAAATTGAAGAGCTGTTCAAAGAAAAAAAGTTGCAAACAATATAGATCAAATTTAAGAGCACCATGCCAACAAAAACAAACACGTAACAGCATAGCACACGCTTAACAACATGAAACAGACATTCAGTGTAAACTACATTTTATTTGTGTGTTTTTGGACATGTCACCGAGGCAAAAATAACCCTGCACTTGGACTAATTGCTTCTTTGTTAAACATACATGTTTTATGTCTAAGGACATGGCACAAAGTGTATCCCACGTATAGACTTTATTCGGAACTCGTAATTGATGGGAAAAACCAGCTTAGCGATAGGGACAACCACAGAATTACCGTTATGTAGGTCATATTCGACCAATAAAATGTTTATACGTCGTCTAGTTAGTGTTACGGTATGTGCTTTTCAATAGAAAGAAATAGGCCAACTTTGTTAGTCCCCCTCTATAAGCTGGGTTTTTCCATTAAATACCGAGTTCTGTATAACAACAAATTATCAATTTAACATGTAGCATGTTTGCTTTTCATAAAAGAAAACGAGGCTATTTTTACCCATGCAAGCTATTCTTCCTATGGAGTTTTCTTTTTATCTCATATCAATGGATAGTTCCACAATTTCTTAATCTCCGCCCAAAAATGGCGAAATCTAATGTATATGTGATAACGCTTATCACAAACAGGAACCATGCTTTCCATTGTTTAAACTAGGTCAGATTGTCATTTTACCATAAACCTATCAGCCATTGGATTAAAATCGACCATGTACCGTTATAATTTATCCTGATTGACAGTTGTGGAACTATCCAATCGCAATCATAGTCCTTTAATTCTGGTTAAGTAATGGACTAATCATACATCCTGACAGTGATACAGGAGGTAAAGTGGCAATATTTATAATAACATACATGTGCAATTTGAAGTGTTTTTTACAATGCTCGGTTTGTGACGATATTTTGACATTAAGAACGTATACCACAACGCAATAGTCAGTTAGTTTTGGATATTATGATAGGACTTTCATTACTAATTACTACTAGGCAAATTGTAATGATTTGTACATGCATATTTAGATGTCTATTGTATAAAATTCATTATCTACGTAGATAATTTTGTTTTTATGTTTTCTAACCTACTACTAAGAGTTTATTTATGACCTTTTCAGCTCAACTTGTGCAGCATATAGCCATTTTCATTAGGGTTGTATATTGCGTTTCACGGGATTTAATCACAGTTAACTTAAACACAAATCATGTTTTTCAGGGACATCCGACTTGACCTACGCGCTGGGCACTGGTGTCCTGACAGTTGCCAGCGGTAAAACTATTGCATTAGCTACAACGCCACACTACACGCTGACTCTGACGGCAACACCAGGCGGAACCGTTAGTTCTGCCACCGGCGTAGCAACTCTGACCGTTGATGTGAAGTCCTCATGCAGCAGTGGTGCCATCAAGTTCACTGTCGGGCTAGGCTTATTCTTCGTGGCACTTGTGTCGTTTTTGTTTATCTAAATTGATAAAACTATTTCTAACAAACAGCCAAACGCTATAAACAAAGAAAATGCAAGCCTTTCATCCAACATTGTGTTATTTAGACGTGAGTTTGATGCCCTATGAAACATCACCCATGATGATGGGACGTAGGGTGCAATATTCTTTTATGCGTCGCTGTAATCCGGTTAAGGAAGAATGTTATCTGTTGAAAGGCATCTGTCAATATTTAAAATGTAACGTAAAAGGATTTATATTTTTTTCTGAATATGGTGAACATGATTGAGATTCTAGAAATTGTTATGCATGTAAGAAAATGATTTGCGTCTGGTTTTGTATTATTACTTATTATTATATTATTACTTACAAACATCCATCGATCCTTAACGCAGATGTCGGTAAAAAGAATAAGTAAGACACGCATTAAGTTTGTATCTGTCCCTCTATCTTAGCCTGAACACTATTATGATGCCGCTGTTAGTGGTTTGAACATGGTGAACAGGTTCTCTGCAGTGTGTGCGGGTTTTCTGTCTTTTAAACAGGCTAGTAAACGTGCTACTCGTAGATGAACAATTATTCCACCTAATTCATTAGAGAATGTATATTGTAAAGTGAAGACTTAATTTACAATCATACTACCCAAAACGCCAATGTATTAATAAACTATGTTTAAACAATTTCCATGTTACACACTTATGTCTTAAAATATGTAATAAATGTATTTGTTGGTCTGTTACTTATAAATAAACTTCACGCCGAACTATGTTTTCCTTGACATCCTATTCTTTCCTGAAATAATAATATTTTGTAATATTGCCTATGGGTGAACGTGATATTAATTTAGGACAGAACAGTATGACAATTTAAGTATTACTACTATTACGACCCCCTCCTGACTAAATGTTGACTTACTTCTTACTAATTTATGGAAAGTATTTATCCAGTAGTTTGACTGAAAGACGTTTAAAATACGTTTCATATTCGATTCTTTATATATAATTTCATACGTGAGCAATTACTCGTATTTTTTCCCTTTTGACGTCGTATCAACTAAACATACACGTTAATCATAGTTTATAAACTTCAATACGCTGTAACTTTATGCAATTAACTTCTTATACAAGTTTGATAGTTTTTCCACTAAAGTCATTGATTGCAAAACACACAGATAAACAATAATGTGTTCAAGTACATGTGTACACATTTGAAGAGCAAGTTTATTTAGTACTGTTACACGTTATTAGCAAGTTAACCAGAATAATACGCCACCGATTATGTTATATCTATCTATCTATCCGTTATCAATACAGGCAAACATGCATAAACCTTGCGCAACAACACGATTTAACACGGAACATATTATCCAGTACCACGTTGATTATTTCAGCTTAACTATTGTGCTAACACTTTATACATATGCAGACTACAGTCTGTTTCGCAATTTCCATATGACTTATTCAGTTTGACAATTCAATGTCTTGAGTTTTTTTCCACAATAAAATGTCAGAAGGTGTGTACCATTTCTTATATAAAACCAATTTTCTTATCGAGTACCAGTAATATTTTCTGAGTGAAGTTGAAATTAAGTATTGTGTAACCTACCATTGTACACAACATATATGTTCAAGCCTTGTCCGAATGTCGAATGTAGCCAAACAGACTTCACGAAACCGCTTTGCGATTGTCATTAGTGCCAGTTAGGAAATGTTTATGTTACATACACATTTTTGGTTTGTTTACATAGGACGCACTTCGAACTCGAAAACCAATGTATACACGCTAAGGATAAAAAATTAATCTATACAATGGTAGATAATAATAATATAATTTTATTTAATAATTCAGGCGGATATGAAAGATTCCAAGCTTTAGCGTGTAAAATTTGTCGAAGAAACACTGTGTTTCGAGATGGTTTGAATATATTTTATTGGAAAATGAAATTTCTTTTATTCCATTACCAATAAAAACATGCCAGAAACATTACTGCTTTACTTTACATACGTTTAAAGTGTTCTTTGCCCTATTTTCAGTATGGACCGTCAATACAAAAATAAATACTTGTCTTTAAATAACACTAATTTATTATTCTGTAGGCACGCACATAAATTAAATTTTATGCACAAAGATTCTTAACAGAACGTGTTGTAAGTGACACAAAGGTAACTTTGAGAGCTTACGGTAAAACACCTAGTTTAAGGCATTGTTCAATACAATTGTCATTCACTTTTTATATCTCAGTTAAACAAATAGAAATATCTTCACTTGAAGTAGTTATTCAGGTTTTAAAGCGCAATTTACAACATTCTGATTAATATATGTTTCGGATACACGTAGGACGTTGTACTGTTTTAGCTGTTTGATTCGAAGATGTCTTGAAACTTTTTATCGAAAATTCTACTCTGTTTTGCCACCCAGTAAATCATTTCTGAATTACTATAATTCTAAGCGACCTGCAATACAGATATTTTTTTTACATATTTATGGTTGATAGAGTTGCCCACATTTTGGACTTTTATCAAGGTAAAACATATGACGATGACGACGTTTAAATAATATATGGGTGTGAATATGAATGGCTTGTAATTAGTTACGTGGTACGGAAAGACTGGTTATGGACACATATTTCCATTTTTGTTTTTTGCAGCAATCGCTTATTCGAAAGGCAACTGTCCGTGTAAGGGCTTTATGGTAAGAGATTATTCTGGCATTTGTATAACAAATAAACATGTGTAGTCACGCACATTAACCAAAAATAAACATACAATATTATCTAGGTCAAACACGCAATCTAGAACTGTTTTCAAAGTCAACTACACTGATGCACAAATAGTTATCTGTTCTACTAAAGCGTTCATTTGAATTTTGATAGTTAGGTTGATATATTAGTGATGTGATAAACATCCATTCGCTAGTATCTTGAGCAAATAAATTATCAAATCTACTTTATTGTGCAGTGGCTCGCGTGAGACCTGGTGGATTAATAAATCACACAAAAAGTGTTATTAAAGCACGTTTCTTTGCTTTCCCACAAGATAATGTAATAAAACACTTATACATTTGACATCAGACGTTCTTTTCCAAATCGGTGTATTCGTCGCAAATACTTCTTTTAACAAGTACTTAGGCAAAATAATAAATATGTCTGGTTCACGTGACCCGATCCACCCTATATTTTCCTCCCGACCGTAAACGTCTTTTCGCATTTGAGTACGCATCATTTTGTTTATTATTTTCCCTAATATGGAAGAAAGTTTTTGTTGTTTAAGAATTTATGTAAAAATTCTCGATAATTTTAACTTCAGTTTTAATACTTTGATATGTTGTTTTATTAAGAACAAAAGAAGTTTGAACATACAAAAACATGACAATAATTGGATTTTGACACATTGGACATTCAATTGTTTGTTTGTTTGTAACCAGGTGTTTGCGTTTTACTGCTGATTCTTTTCTGGAACAGAGTTGTTGGCTATAATATAACAAAATATTAAACCTAGTACAAATTGATTTATGAACTGAAGTTGCAAAGTATGAAATCAGAAATTTTCGCGGAGGTCTAATTTTCGCGCTTTTCGCGCACCGGCGATTGCGCGAATTCAAAACCACCGCGAAAAATGTACCTGTATCGAT
>Ga0224511_10003606_pt1 | contig 11267 bp, 10 predicted proteins | sample SF_May12_sed_USG_2_FD_169988 | JGI IMG/M metagenome (GOLD analysis project Ga0224511, IMG submission 169988) | Sediment microbial communities from San Francisco Bay, California, United States - SF_May12_sed_USGS_8_1 | ecosystem: Environmental > Aquatic > Marine > Sediment | place: USA...
TCGCATAAGACCCGTTCCTTGAGTCTTTGGAGTGTCACTGAGAATCACATCCTGATATTGAATTGCTACCTGGAAGGCAGCTAGTCCCTCCTTACTGATACAGTTCCCTGTAAACAGAGTAAGAAATTGACTATCGCTTATATAACCAGTCATACCAGGCGTGCTAGCATCATGATTAACAGACTATCTCAATGCTTTAACAAGCCTTTCGTAGGTTGAAGTATTCGCACGCCCTCCAAATATGAATAAAATAACTGCATTTAAAATAATTATGAACGTTCCCTCTCTAGATGTATAGAAGATTGACCCCTGGTAATTTCAGACTGCCCTTGTGAACTCCCCCTGTTTAGGATGTCCGGTAATTATAGGATGGCCTAAAAAATGAAAAAACTTACTCTGTAGATTTAAATTAAGAAGGACTCTGTTTCCGGGAATCCACAGTTGATTGTGAATAGTTTCTGCTGGCTCCAGAAGTGGGTTTAGCACATCTGATGCCTCAGGCTACAAATCAAATCCAAAACTGAATGTCTAGACTTCTTTAGCCACGGGTGACACGGATGGAAGCCCAAACGGGACGGAACAGATAAATGGCGCTTTTGGACAAACAGACACATCAGCGGTCGCGCGCGGGGACCCATCATTTATGTTAAAGTTTTCCCCTTGCTTATAAAAGAGAACAGACACTTCAGCGCAAATTGGGTAAAAATTCATATTATTATGTGTCAACCACTTTTAATAACAGAACACAAAGGTGCATCTCTTGGCATGAAGTGTCCAAAGTGTGCTGAGCTTCAAAGAGGGTGCCAGCATAAAGTCAATGGTTTAATGCGCCTCCTGACCACAATATGGATCTTATCCTATTTCATACAGTGGCAATAGTACAGTGTATATCATTAAAGGACATGGGGAAGGAACTCCAGTGTAATAATCCTGCTAGCCCGGATCAAAGCGGTGACATAAAGGATATGTCATTGATCGAAGGAGGGATATCGAGATGTCGTCTCTGAAGTTCAGCACACTCTAAGCATGGCAAGTCGAGAGATGCACCTCTCGGCTCAACTGCTTATGATCCATTAGAGTACTTGTCCAAAAGCGCGTGATGCATTGCAAACCATTTAACGGTTTATGTGAAAATTCAAGACCGCGACTACCGCAGAATACACAAAAAAACAGCAGCTGAATTAAATGGCATTCTCCCGCAGACATCCTAACACAATATGGGCAGTCTGGAGCAGACAGTTACGGATAGGAAGTTAGAGATAGGGTGTAGATCTCAACTGTTTTTCAAGAGCCAACGATTTTGTTATCAAACCCAGATAAAGCGGCTCACTGGGAGACAATTTAAGGGTTTACTCGTCCTGTCAGGACATCGTTACGGTCACCGATATACAAGATTTGAGGGGAAAAATTAATGTTTTAATATTGACTATTGAGCTTTCTATGATGATCAGGACAAAGGGAGGGAGATAAATGAATCTGGTCACAGCGGGAGAATGTCATAAATATATGCACCATAAACATATAAATAGTATATGCCTATAGTATGAACATACGTTTTCATACTTAGCCTTTCTTAAACTAGCCGAAGAATGCTACAGTGTAACATGATGTTAGTACGCATGGTTAGTATGGGGAAGGGAATTTATAAAGGCAGAGGGGGGTCATCTCATTTCAGAGAATAATACTGTAAAATGCCGGAAGCACACCCCCAAATCCGAAAAGCTACCAGGGTGTAAATATGAGGATATAAAGATGGATGACAGATTGATCTGATGCCGGTGGAGCAGGTTCGATGAGTTTGGTGCAGATGTGGTATGAGTTAATGATGAGCCGCGCAGTTATGGGAGCGGAGTTCGTTACTTTTATAATGACGAGCGATTCATTGAGTTCTTGAGATCTGCCTGTGTATACACTATATATACACAGCCCTACAGCTGTACGCATACCTAAAAGGCATGCCTAAATGGCATGTCTACATGCAGTACACAGAGGATCATTCCACAGAACCACAGCACCAGCACATAGTCAGCAACATGGATCGTTAGATAAAACTACATAGACATGATCAGTAATGCCACCAAACTCAAGTCAAATCATAGCACCATAGCAATGCATCTAAACAATGGACGGCCATTAAACCACATGCACACAAGGATCCCAATATTGCATGCACCCTGCATAGCCCAGTTTTACCAACTTATCCCGAGAAAAGAACACTAATAGTTTTTCCACTAAAATACTCTTCATCTTGTTGCCAGTTCTTGAGTTGATATGAAAAAAATGATGACAAACAATCCATTTCAGTCATATCGCCATTCGAAGCCGAACTCGCAATAATTTCCAAATCTGTATGGCATAGAGGGGAATAGAATTCTGAGCCTAGTAAGTACATGTAGTACTAAAGACTACTTATAATAAAGGTGTATGTTTATGCCTGAAGCCATAGGTTTGGCAAATGGCGACCCTAAAGCACTCATTTCCAACACGCCCACAAAAGTGGTTTTGGTTTGAGCAACAAAGGTTGCAACATTACATAAGGAAACCTATATACCAGGCAAGCAGCAGAATGGTTAGACATGGATATAAACATTGGTGTTAGTAGTTCACAGTGAATGAATGGGTTTATTACCGAAGAACTCATCTAAAAGAGAGGCAAGACTTGTGCAAATAAAGTTTAACTGCAGTAAATTTATCAGGGTAGTGGAAACTATGTACCCGTACTCTCGAAACCGGGCACTCTGTACTCTCGAAACCATGCACCCTGTACCTCTAGATTGAAACCAAGTACCCTAAACCCTCAAAACCAAGCACTCCGACCAGAAATTTGACAAAAAAAGTGGAATAACCCATAAGTCTTCGAAAATTAATATTAAAGGGGTTATGACATGGTCGATGGTAAACGCACTTTCGGAGTTGTGTTTTCCATTCTTTAAGGGAGGCCTGCTGACATGGTATTCTTATGTAAAAAGAGTTGCTGAATTCTAAGTGATGAAAGTGGTGGAATTTATCCAATACATTGTGCCTTAAATTGACTGAAAAGAACAACACAAAAGCGGTTTTATAGTCTGTCTCTCTCAGGTTGTGTTATATTGAAAACACAAGGTTTTAGCTTAATTTTTAAACATTAATGATTATTGGGGTTATTCCAATTTTTTGTCAAATTTAAGATGGAAGTACATGATATCTAAGATACAGGGTGCATAGTTTCAAGCTTGGGGTACATAGTACATGGTTTTGAGAGTACGGGGGACGTGGTTTCGGAGGTACTAGGGTATGGGGTACATAGTTTTTCACTACCCGATTTATCAATCTGCCATAACTCATGAAGACTTTTATTTTTGACCACAAAAGCGACTTTACTGCTACAGAGAGTGTTATCCGTTGGCTTGATAAGGTCGCTTGTGCCAGTTTTAACGGCCTGAGTTATACCAAACAGCCAGGATAGGATGGCCATTGGTCTGCATATGTATGGAGTTAGGTGGGTTCTATCAGTTTATAAGATTACCATCTACGTGCTCAGTATAAGATGAACTCAGTTATAGAGTGACTCTTCACCCACACGAGTGTCTGGGATTTTTTTTGTTATGCTCATATGCTCATGTAGGGAATCCGATAATTCTATTATTAACGAACTGAGGCTACGTACGTACCTCGGGCTCATTTGGCGTGGCTCCTTTTGTTGTACCTTTGCCGCCTTTCTTGTCTTTACCACCTTTCGTTGCTGCTTTCGGGTCCGCTACGGATGCTAAAAAAATGAGATATTGTTTCAGCCACAGTCCTTTTCTATCTAGGCTGACCGTGGCATGAGTCATTAGTGGTGCTCGAGCTATGTGCTGGTGGTGAAAATTGAGGTGCTTAGTGCAATGGAACTGTCAGAATAGCTGATATTCCAGCCAACGGCTTTCACGGCATATTTTCCGGGGACGACAGTTAGGATTGTGGCTGCTTTATTTTCTCTTTATTTAGTCAAGGAGTTCTCTCTTTTTCTCTTTTCAACTGGTCTGAATAAACCGGAAATGGAATGTTTTAAGCTTTTCTGTTTGGCCAGTTACCATGGTTCAAGTTTTTCCAACCAGTTCTGTTGATATTTGCCCAGAATTCAGCTGAGATTGGAGCATTGACAAACGCATGTAGAGACACGTATTGTCATCAATAGACCTAAAGAATTGTCATCCGTTAGAGATCCCGGACTACACGGCCGATTTCTCAGACAGCACGGTTAGTTCTATCTAGTTGGCCGGGAGTTCAGCTAGTCTTGCAGCACCACAAGACAGAAGAGAGGACATGGATGTGATTCCCTGAAGCCTTGAGATCATGTTGCCCGTAACCGCTGCAGAATACCTTCAGATGATCTACGAGCTGATCTCTTACGAGGTCGCCGGTAATCGACGCTAAGTCGCGACACACGGTCATCACACCCAAAGCTGTCACCAAATTCGTGTAAACATCGTAAGTGGGACAGTTGTGTGGGAGTGATACCGAGCTCGTTCATCTCTATAACACCGGAGCAGTAACATCAGGTGAACGGAAAGCCTCCACTGGTGATAAGTTAAGTACCAATTGTTTCTCCAAGGTAAAGCGCTGTGAAGCGGGTTAACTCATTTGAGGTCTCATTGGGCTGAGATATAATTAAAAACTGCGTTCTCTTAACATGAGGCGTCATTGCAGGTTCAACATGTTTGGGATCATTATGGGCTAAGGGTTTAAAAACAGTATTATCGTAACATGGAACATTTAAAAATATGGAATAGCCAAGTGGGTAGACCAGTTTGCTAACGACTAGTAATTCCTAGGTTCAAGCTGTTACCATGCATTCCCCCTGCTGGAAGTGTGGCTTTTACATACAATTTTCCACCTATGATTGCTCCAGAACACCCCTCAGATCGAGGGTCTGTTGAGGAGGCTGATCATGTGTAAAACAAAAACAAGCTGACATAGAACTGACCCAGTTACACCTCCCATTGAGCTTTCAGCCCATCTATCAGAGCATCTAGTTTTTAGACATGAACCACGGTTGGAACATCAAGAACAATGATTATGGCTGAGAGACTCTCTGCTACAAACTGACACCTTCCAGCAAGTATCCTTGCCTCTGGTAGCTTGGAGACATCACATAATATAAAGAGGGAACTTGTGCCAAAGTTTAAAATACGAGTTAGGTGGGAATGTATATATAAACGGGAGGATCTGCATGGTGGTAGGGGCGCACAATATTATGATACCATACCAGCGACAAGAGCCTTCATAACATTTAACACTGGAAAACCAATCAAATAAAATGTAATAAAACTCATCAGTCTTTAAAGCCCTGTAGAGCCCTGTAGAGCCCTTCAGAGGGGCTGTAGAAAGCCAGGCGTAAAAAAGCGGTGTTATATGGAGAGGCAAAGCGAGGCTGGTGTTAGTACCTTTTGACCGTCCTACTGATTCATTGAGTGAGACGGAGGATTTGGTTGCTGTAGGAGAAACAGATTAGCTGTCAGAAACTGGTTAACCGTGAGGAAAAGAATATAATAGTGAGTCACGCTGGCTAAGAAATACGACCTAGATTATAAACATAAAATACCATATTATATGTCTATGAGTTGGATTATAAACATAAAATACCATATTATATGTCTGGATGTTGGATTATAGACATAGAATACCATGTTATATGTCTACGAGTTGGATTGTAGACATAGAATACCATGCTATATGTCTATGAGTTAGATTATAGACATAGAATACCATGTTATATGTCTATGAGTTGGATTATAGGCATGGAATACCATGTTATATGTCTATGAGTTGGATTATAGACACTGTGAGCTCACACCAACAAAATGCATAGAGAAGTTAGATCAATAGACTAAACATGGATCTAGGCTGTGTTTTTCGAATGCCAAGAGCTAATGTCATCTTATTTTGTCCGAAAAGACACCACAGAGTCAAAATCAAGATATCCTAGCATTGGATATGCCTACCTTTGCCTCCTTTTGTCCCATCCTTTTTACCAGCCTGTGTCTTATCAAGTTCCTTGCCTCCTTTCCCTTTTGTTTTATCTTTAGTGTCACCCTTATCGTCCTGAAAATAATATTAATATATTATTATTATATTATTATTATTTCAGTATTTTGAGCGCCATTCAAGAGGTATCGCAACTTTTTACTTCATTAAAATGGACCAGGTTTAGTCAAATTTCTATAAATTTTGTACAAAAAGTGACAGTCACCAAAGGTGTCTTCTGCGACTACGTAATTCAGAACCGGTGAAGATATTTTGGAGTTGTTTGTCCTCCGAAAAATAAGGGTAAAACCTATCTTATGGTTGCAGCGAATAGTCTACATATGTAATGTATGCTTACCTGTGACTCTGTCATAATGACTGATTCGGGTCTTGCTAGCCTTGTATAGACTATCGTCTAATGCATTCCTAACAATGTGAAAAATTACGTTTACTTAAAATAATATCATCGGCTGCTTCCTTCATCCTAACCTTTTTCTTGGAAGATTTATCTCGCTTGTCTTTGCCAAGATGGCTGCTGCTTCTGTGGCTGCCGGGTCGGTCCTTGCTGTCAGCCCGTCTACTCGGAGGAGGGGATTTCCCTCCTTCTGATCCGACCCCCTTTTCTGATTTGAGCTTCCTTCGTTCTACCACTTCCTCGTGAGTAAGTGGGAAGCATTTTAGTGTCTGAGCTAATGCCTTGGCCCCAACATCTGTGATGCTGTTTCTACTTAATGTTAGGCTGAGGAGAGTTCTGTTCATACGTAAGGCCTGCAGAAGGCAAAGTTTGTCTGTCAGGCGCCAAAATGAGGAAGATGAGACATGACGAGATGGATTTGTGTGTTTCTATTTAAATGTTTCCTTTGATGACCGCTTAAAAATTCCTAAGCAATTATAAAACAATTACAAAATCGAAGGCAAGAATAGATGGTAACAGTTGTACCTAGGGTGTTTGACAGTGACCCGAGAAGTACGGGGATTCAGCCGCAAGGATCAAGTTAAGCCCAGTGGCTCAAGTGTATTGGAATTATTGTGGTACCTCTGCGAGGGCTTTAGCTCCGGCATCCCCGATTTTATTTCCACATAGACTCAGCGAGAGAAGTTTGTTGTTAGGGTTTTTATAGCCTCCAAGAACCTAGAAAAGAACACACAAAAAACCATAAACAACAGAGTTACTGACATTAGCCGAGGAGAGTAAAAATTGGTTCATAAAACCGTCAGGATAGCTCTACTCAATCCAATATTTGACACCAAGACCATCTCTGTTCGTACTCCGCATTACTATTCCATGCAATGAGTGATGGAGCTTGCCCCCTGATTGACAGAGAGAGAAAGAGAGACTTTTGTTGAAGAGATGAGGAGCTATTAAGATTAGATGCCCTTCATGTCACTATCATAAATGTTTTGCTATCCAAACCGAAAACTCATTCTATTTATTAAACCACACAATGACGAGTTACTTTATATCTGTTATGCCCCATCTCTAAGCCATGGTATCAGACATCATCTAATAAAAAAGTGGTGGGTCTAAAAGAATAACAGACGAAATACTCCTCTGTTTTACATGAATAGCATCAATAAATCTATGGCTTAGTTTGCCCGATGGTCCGAGTTGCCCCCACAGAAAAGGTTGCTCTATAGTGATAAAGGGGTATCCAAACCGACAATCAGACCGGGTCAAATTCACTTTCAGCTCAGCCATAATTTTGGGCAATACTGAATCATGGTATTTACCTTGGCAATGTTCTCAGCACCCACATCAGTTATTCCATTATGCCTAAGTGACAACGTCAGCAGGTTACTCTCCTCAGCCAGCAGATGGTGATAATTCTGGGCAGCGATCGGTGGACAGTTACCCTCCAGGAAGAGACTCCTTACATTAGGACAGTTAGGTAAGAAGGAGCCTAGCATCCGTAACATCTCCTCATTTAGACTAACATTCCACAAGCTGAAATAACAGTCAGGGATATATAACTCACGACTAGGGCAGGAATAATGAAGGCAAACTGGCTCTTTGATTGACTTACTGATTGACTGACCGATCGACTGACTGCAATGACTAACTGCCTTATTGAACTGACCAGCTGGTAACCAGTGATCAGCGACTTACTTTATGGAATGCAGTTTTTCCATTGTCGTCCAGCATTGCTTGAATATATTCATCATGGTGTCATCAATTTTCCAGCCGCGGATAAATAATTCTGTCACTGTGTCGTGTTTATCGGGATGATCCATCTCAACCTGCAAGATATTACCGATGATTCCGACAAAGGGTAAACTATCATCCCTATTGAGCGTACTGGTGCATCAAGAAAGTCTACAATGGAGCCATGTGGAAACACTGAGTCAAAACCTCGGGATAGCAATTTTACACTCTATTGGGATAGTGGAACAGCTTAGGGGCTAGAGGGCCTGTCTAAGGATTGTTATAGTTTCTGGATTTCAACCCTGGCCATGCTGGCTTTTGACCAGGTGTACAAGCCCCTCACACTCGACTCATAGCTGCAACCGCTCCAGAGTCAACCCTCAACAGTATGGCGGAATTTCCAGAAACAATAAACAGCAAAGCTAAATGCATGGTCATACCATTTATAATACACCCATGGCACAAACTCCCAAAGAAATACCATATAACCCTGTACCTGTATACATGGCCGGAAGAACTCAAACCTCTCCTTGATGACATAAGTTTTTGGAGGTGGTTCCACTGGTTCGCCGTCCTCGGCCAATGTTTCCGGTTCCGGGACGGGCACAGGCTCAGCTCCCTTTTTTCCTTTATCCTTACCTTCACAAGTCACAAAATGATACAGGTTGGCAGCAAGAATGATACAGGTTGGCAGCAAGAATGATACAGGTTGGCAGCAAGAATGATACAGGTTGGTAGCAAGAATGATACAGGTTGGCAGCAAGAATGATACAGGTTGGCAGCAAGTATGATACAGATTGGCAACAAGAATGATACAGGTTGGCAGCAAGAATGATACAGGTTGACAGCAAGAATGAGGGTTCCAGAAGTAAATTCTATACTGCGAGAGTTAGTCAGAGGCCTTGGGTCAAGTCTTGGTCGGGCCAGGCTTGCATTGTGAGTGTGAGCTCTTCATAAGATAATTTCCGTCTTATGTGGATGACATTAAAGTCGCACAATGGTGCTAAAAAATACTCCGTGGCTACTCTGGATACCGGAATAAGCCAATCAGTGGCTATAATGATTGACTTGAGATCATCAGATCCTGGGTTCAATCATTGGTTATTATGGGGACCTGCTGTAAGTGCAGACTCCTCACATCATTAGCAGTAGTAACTCTAGTAACTCTAGTAAAATCCAGCCTAGGATGCCTATTAAATAGGATGGCTAGATGCTCCGGTGAAAACTAGTAGTCAATGAACAGGAATGGCAAATCATACTGGGAGGGAGACATGTGTAAGTGATGAACATTACAAAAAGAATCTACCCTGTATGTAGATGATCTTCATATTAGTTCACGAGATTGTGAATGTACCTTTTTCTGGCTTAGCCTCAGGAGGTGGTGGAGGAGTACCTGGCCTCCTTGCTCTGTTTACTACACCAGGAGTGTGAGTCATATTTGCACGACTACATAACTCTGCTAAGTCGTCATGAAACTTCCCAGTGCAAACATAAGGTTCTGCAATATGCAAGGGATGAATGCATCAATATGTGACTATATAAAAATGGATATGAAATACATTAATCGCACCTCTCTCCAAAAGAAATGAACCAACTTCCATCATCACATTCAGTTGAGAATTCATTTTGGGTGTCAGAGCAGACATGTGAACAGTAGATAATTTTCATCTCTGAGTGTCTATTGAGAGACCGAGGACTTTCGATACATGAGGCTTCATAGCCGACATCCCTGATTTAGAATCTGAACATTTAAACGGAGCGTTGCGGCCTGAACTACCACCTCTCTAGGCACAAAACATGATGTGTAGTCTTTTGAGGAACTTCTATCTCTGGTTTATGGGCTACAGCTGAGTAATCTCTAACCAGATGAGGGCACCGATCACTGCTTGAACTAAGTTGTTCGGCTTTCAATAAGGATATGTGAAAAGTTTGGCGTCAGCATGTAAAATAGTTTGGGTTGTGGCGCTCAGTTTAGATGTTCAGAGTTCAAGTTGGACAGGCTCTCATGACCATGGTGTGCCATGAAGCAATCCTGCCCTAGAGACATGTGATCTTTTTACTGAGCACTGATCATTAGTTCAGCAGTTGGTTCACTCCCGCAATGGGGAAGGGTATATTACACGACTTAGCCAAGCTTGCAATCTAGATGGCATATCCAGCCAAAACTAAATGGCTGCCCGCAACAGTTATTGCGGCCTCTGAACTCAACTAAGACCGCCTAATTAAAACCACCTTGGAACCCAGGGTGAAATAAAACGGTGACAGTGAAAGCTAGCTTCCAGCCTAGAGAACTGATAGGGGAGTAGGACAAGTAACATTGAGTCAGAACATCATGCTTTTTTACCATCACCCGCCGTAACGGGAGGGGGAGAGGCGACGACTCTTTTGGTAGATGAAGCATATCGGGATGACCTCTGAGCTATAATTGGGAATAAGTCACCAGGATTGATATGGATATATGGATAGGCGATCAACATAAACATGATAAATGACCCAGGATGTAATTGTGATGTCATAAACGAGCAATGGCTACGCAGGAATCGTCAAAACATATCGTGAGTTGGTTTTTTATCCGTTAAAAGTTAGGATAACCTTCAGTTAATCTGAACGCTCCCAAAAATATTACCCACAAACATGGGATTGTCCATTCTTTACCAGAGTATGCCCAAAATTCGTAGCACCTTCTATAGAACTGGTCTGTTTAGATGATATGACTGATAACTGAATGAGACTGTCTCTGTGGTCAGCATAATAATTGCGGGCGAATTTTCTACCCTGGCTCTACATTTTTGAATGCAGCTAAAACAAAAAATATCTAACAGAAAGCTAAATGTTCACAATGGCATTACTTAAAACATTGTGTCACAGTCTATTCAACACATCCAGGTCTGCAGTGCGCAAGAACAGCATGAGACACGGTCAGTATCTATTTGGGTGAATTGTAACTACATGGTTAACAAGAAGCCTCAGTTTGAGCCGAGAATCACTTTGATTGGGGGTGGGTGCACGTGTGGGGCAAAGGAGGCTTTTCACATATTCATATCAATGGTTCAACGCAGACACAAAAGTAATTACCAACACCGAAGGAATGGGAAGATAATAATCACAATGAGCAGCCAGTGACATAAAGCTCCTTATA
>Ga0224511_10003607_pt1 | contig 11267 bp, 7 predicted proteins | sample SF_May12_sed_USG_2_FD_169988 | JGI IMG/M metagenome (GOLD analysis project Ga0224511, IMG submission 169988) | Sediment microbial communities from San Francisco Bay, California, United States - SF_May12_sed_USGS_8_1 | ecosystem: Environmental > Aquatic > Marine > Sediment | place: USA...
CTCAACTGAGTTGTATCGGCGCTAAGCAGCCGGTTGATGTGGATCCTACCACAGTCAAACACCTTATTGATGAGCCATTAACTCACTCACCCGATGCAGCTAATCACTACTAGGATCTCTATTTACTTCTCGAGCCAATCGTTTCTCTCGGGTATTAATGTTTTCTTATTATACCAAAGCCGCTGTCCAGAACAAAATTGGATTTATTACCAGTAATGAGCTGAACTCGATCAGCTGTTCATTAAAGAGCATGCGGGCAGAGTTTAAACACCATATAATCGCTGTATTCATGTACAATATTGATTATGTAAAGGTAGGAGAATTGAGCCATCTCCAAGCACAGAATGCTTACCTAAATTGGGAAGCCGTGTCATTTGTGTATAGACACGACAAAAATCAAGACCACTGCTGGGTTCATACGATCTCGTTAGCTTACTAACCGCTTTATTGATGATAATCCCCATCGACTAATATCGCGCACGTGTATGGAGCCATGACAAATGTATAATGTCGTGTATGCGCGCATAGAATATTAAAGAACTCTAAGACCAACACGCTTTGAGATTTCCGAACCTATAAAAAGACAATTCTTGGATGGATATCTGTTTGGACGAGATCATACGGAGCCACCGTGCTTTATGTTCATCATGGGATTTAGTTTGCCAATTGCTGGGTTTATACGTGGATGTTTTTCGATAATTCACGCAGTGACGACGAATGAAAATCGTATGGAAGCACACGGCGTCGAACCGAGATCGACACAAGATTTTCGCTCAACATTCGCCTGTTTTTATTTTGAGGTTCAGGCTGGGAAGCATACAGCGAGTCATGTTAACAACTGCGCTAACGTCCGGTAGTTGTACTGAGATTCCACAGATATGCATGAGGTCTCCTCAGATTTTCGAGCCGTCTCGACTGGCAATCGCTTGCCGCTCCATACGGGCTTCTTTCGTCGACAAAGTCGATTGTCGACCAGGGATTCGTCGATGAACATCCACGTATTAACCCAACAAATGGCTTCATATAGATGAGGTACACGCAGGCTTTCTGGTTAACATCCTGAACTGATATGAGAAGGAAGAGAAGGTTGATATAGATGTTATAGTTGTATATAACTGAGTACATGTTTGGCAATATGTATGACGGTAGATAAAACATTAGTACGAGACTAAAATATAGATTACTGCACCAAATCTAATGCAGAGAGTTTACACTAATGATAAAACAATGCACAGTCACCAATATGCGTATAGTTATCACTATTAGGCAAAGCATACACTTCCTCGCACATCTAATGTAAACACTTGCTCACAAAAATGCTGCAGGTGCCTGAAGCTTGTTAATACGCAGCACGGTTTATGTACGAGGTCATCCTTGCAGACATACAGTTACACATCAAGCTTATTTCTTACTAAACTGTGGCGATCTTGGCTTTGTAAGCGGTTTATCGCTCTTTTGGATCTGTATCGGTTTGTACTGTTTGATTGGATTCTGCTTGATAACAGTTTCAGCTCGCTGTCGTAACATTTGCCTCCTTTCCTCTCGTTCTTGGCGACGTTTTTGTTCCTCGATAACGGCCTTGACGCTCTCTTCGTACTCAGCTTTCTGCTGTTCATACTCTTCCCGCTCCTGGGCGCGCTTGGCAGAGTGCAACTCGATATCCATCGGTTCTAAAGGGGAAATAGAGTACAGCTTGAGACCAGCAACATCCACCACGGCTTATCAATCAGGACACATGTTGAGTGTAATCTGACCAAACAGAAATCTATCATGTATGAATCATTTTCTTTATTCTGGGGCATAGGCAAAATAACAACAACGGAAGCAGAAGATTTACTCACAATTAAAATAGACCTTAATTGAGGTGCAATAAAAGCTGGGTAGGTAGATAGCATCCAATAAAAGGCAATTCTAGCAACAATTCAATTTGAAATCGGTTTACCGTTGATGTCGAGAGACAAAATGTCTTAGCAAAGGGTGTCCTTTGAACTGAGGTCTATTGTAATCTGGGGTGATCATTCTGCTCACTCTGTGTGATTTTAAATTTTAAAAAAAACAGACTTCCCTACACCCATTGAGATAAAGCTATATATCAATACACAACCGCCAAAATAAAGGCCAGAAAACAAAAAAGCCAATATTACCTGTAGGTCGAGTGGCGACTTTCTTGGGAACAAACGGTTTCTTGGTGAGCACTTCAGCTGGCTTAGCCACGACTTGGGCCTGCTCGATCATGCGGGCCTGTTCAGCTTCAATCTAAGATATTAGAGAAAAATGGTCAGGTGATTCAAAACATAATGAGCTGCCACACCTCATTTTACAGGCATTCTGATCGAGGATAGCAAGTTCACCACAGGGTTGACGTTTGAAGTGAGAAATCCATTCTAGTATTGCAAGATTAAAGCTTTCTCTTTCATATTGTTTTCAGAGTTCGACAAGCGAGGCTGTACATAGGCAAAAAATATATTGGAAAATGGCAAAGACAATTCGGAGTTGTCTTCTTTCCAAGATAACTTAACCAGGATAGACAACTCCGAATAATGCACGAAAGAACTTAAATGAGCTCAATAGTGTTACAATAGACCGAAAAAAGGATGACGCATAGTTTTACAGGCCTGCAGGGGGATCACTCCAAAGAAAAGGAAGACTGGCAACACTTCTACAGAGAAGACTGAATCGGTGATGGATCAATCCATTCTGTATGGCGTTAGTCATGACAGGCGGTCAGTGAATAGTCCAATAATTACAGAAACATGAGTGGGTTTAGGTTAAACTGCAAAAAAACATGCTTGACTGGTCACATAAAAGCCACAAAGACTAATACATGACATTTCTCTCAAAGAAGGAGGAGCAGAAAAATTAGTCAAATCGTTCGGTGAAATGTCATAGAGTGGGGCTAACTTATACTCGTATTACCTTTCTTTTAAGTTTCTCCTGCTGCGCTTGGCCTCTCTCATCGATGAGTAGATTGAATGGTTTTGGTTGCGTCGCTGGAATACGCTGTCGCTCCGGCAGCGGTGATGGAGATGGCGGCAACGGATTGGCAATAAACTGCCGCAGCTAAATCCGAAAGGAAAAAAGCTCCATAGTGAGTTACGTAACCCTGAGCATAATCATGGTAGATGGGAGGGAAGGGCGATAAAGGACTGAAAACACTGGAATACCAGGTTTAATAGAGAAAAGACTACTGTAGGCGCATTCAGGCACTGGGGTACGGAAGACTGCAAAAGACAGACAAAAGTCACCATTGTAAGGCGCTAACTAAGTTGGCACAATCAAACCACCAAGAGATCATACAAATAGTCAGTCTTGTTCATTTTCGATTGTCAGCTGTGAAAAGTTGGAATCCATTTCAATATGGAGTCTCAGTTCAATGGATAAAATTTACCTCACCCAGAAGTAACCCGAATATTTGCGTTTTTTTCCAGGCCTCCCATTGACCAACAACATCCAGCATACCCAAACTCATGTACCACTCTGTGAGCTTAGACCTGTTCGCGGGAGTTCTGCTTCATCAAACGGGATGCTCACCTTTCTTGCTTCCTCCTCGGCAAGTCGGACGAGTTCCGCCTTGCGTTTTCTAGCCTCTTCCTCCTTAGCCTCCAGCGAGAACGGCTGGGGCTTGGTGGCGCGGTGCTCCAGGCGAGGTTTAAAGATGATGTTTGATTTTGGTGGAGGGCAAACCTTAGGCGGCAGAGATGGCTGAAAAAAGATGAGAAGCATGTATAGCTGACATTGTGTTTACGAGTTTATGCACGTAGGTCCCAAGTCAATATAAGGAAACTATTGTTTGGAAAATAGAAGGGAACCGATCATGGCCTGTTTTTCCGCCGGTGCTCAAACCGAAGAGTTTATATGTACTTTATTTCACTTGAGTCTCTAACTGGTAGATAAGGCTTGGTCACTAAAAACCCTCGCCTATATCCCGGGTGCCTACTTTATTCTACGACAGATTCATTAAGTGAAACAATCTATGCCTGCCATATTTGTACGGTGAGCGCCTATCCCCTTGTCAGTTGAAGCTTGACACGAGGTAGTGGTCCGCATATTCGGATGCTAAATGAACCGCACTGCAAAAACATTGGCAAACAGAATAAACCAACTTTGGAGGACTCACCTCAGTTTCTCGCTCCCTGGAGTGCTGCCTCTCAGCGTAGGCAGCGATACGGTTGTCCGAAGCAAAGTGAACATCCATGGGTTTTGTAGGAGGAATGTGAGCCTTTAGACCGATACCAACCGGCTGCTCGAGAATCCTTTTGTCGAGAGGACGCGCCTTAAACTGCTTCCTGTGAATAGAAACATCTTGGTGTTGGCGCAGGGCAAGTGTGTTTGGCATCGTTTTATGCCAAACACAATTGGTGACCCCAAAAAATTTGCAAACCGTGACAAGTTTTCAGGTCAAAGGTAAAGCTGTTTAAAACCAGATTGACTGTTGCCGTCAACAACCTGTGCGGCTGTCCAAAAATTGATTGGAGAACTGCTTTAAAGACAGCTACTGAAACGGTCTTGGGGGGGGGGACGGGGATCTATATTGGAGCATAAATGTACATGTGTAATACTACAAGCTTGTGTAATTAGTTATATTCCAAAAGATCCCGCTTACTAGCAGAGGTCAGCTTACTCTTGTGCTGCCTTGAGTTCCAATTCTTCCCGTTCAGCCGCTGAAAGAACCGTTGCCTTGCGCTCGCGGATGTTTGAGAACTTTGGACTGATTGGTCGAGTGATGCGAGGCTGATAGATGGATTTCGCAGGACTGGGACTAGGTGCTGAAAATAAAAACCGACAAATTCATCCCATTACAGACAACAAACTTTAGATATTGCATTCGACATGGCACGCACTTTGCCTGAACCTCTGAGAATATTCAACAAACAGGACAATTTTCTTTGTTGCATGAATTACAGGGATGGTTCACAAGGAGGTTGAATAATTCAACCCCACATAGAGTTTAGTAAATGCATCCTATACAACTGTTTGCGATAATCAGTATACTCACTCCTGGCGAGTGATTTGGGACCGGAGTGCTCACTCTCCTGACTAGCGTGTCGACTACGGCTGTATAGACTCTTGGCAGCCGGTGGCTGCAAAAAATAATCAAATTGGATACCATGTGCCCATCATTTTGATACATACAGAAAACTGGATCATTCATGGTTTTCGTCTTAATACACTGTAAATAGGGGGTGATTTATTTTTATATTTGCCAAAATTTCCTCTTTCACAAAATGCTAAGAGATGTTTGTTTTCTGGGAATGTTTTCCATTAAAATTCTGGGATATATGTACATAAAGGTTAGTTGGTTCGAATTTTACCTGATTTAAATTAAATAGAGAAATCTATAGCCCATCAACCGGCGCAGATAGTTACCCTGGTAGAGCCATCGGTGCTAGACCTTGTGACCATGTTGTGAGTTTTGGAAGCCGGAGGACGTTCCTTTCGTGCAGAGAGAGGCAGCGCCTTGAGGGCTTGAGCATTCTGGCGACGAAGCGCCATCAGTTCTGCCTTCTCTTTCTCTATAGCCTCCTGCTGTAGCTGAGCTGTCGTTTTCAGTGAGGTGCTTGATAAACGGGACCGGTGCCTGCACGAAACACGACGGAATATAATGTCTGTTCAAAGAGAATCCCATAAGGGTAGCCAAGTACATGTTGCTCAGTGAGTAGAGCGATTGAGTCAAACTTAAACACCCCAGGGTTTGAACCCTTGCCTCTCCTTGGGTGTGTATATGAACAAGTTCCTCCCAAAATTCCAGCTCTTCTTACTGTGCGGAACAAGTCACAGGCTTACGTGGTTCATTAAAACGGACGACCAAGTGCCGACATCTCCAAAGAACCATCAGGGTAAAAGAGCGCATGCACTGAACTTCAAACTGCGGGATGTTCATATATACACGGACGCAACGCATATCGTAAAAAAAAACACAAGAATTTTCCCTTTAGCGTAAACAAAACCAATGTTAGATTGTCATTTACTCACTTGAGACAGTTGGGTGTGGTCGGCTTAGTAAGAGATGGCTGCTTCTTAGCGCTGCCAGGAGCGGTTGCGAGATTCGACGAGCTCACTGAACGTCGCTGCTTCAACAGTGCAGACGCGGTCGGGCGCATAAGACTGCAATATAAAAAATGGGGCGTTAGAGTCCTGCGATATGTCCTGCACAGTACCTTTTATAACATAGCAGCCATTCCCGAAAAATCTCAAGAGAATGTCTTCAGGACATTGTTTTCAAATTTTAGAGATCATAAACACCCAGCAATCCAGTCACCTTGTCTGACATGCCTAAAAGTTAGTTTGACAACCCACTGGTTTTGAATATTGGCGCCCAATGAAAACGTGTTGGACAAGATTCTATGTTACTTTCTGCTCAGTGGACAAAGACATGATAATTATCAGCTGGTGATCACAATTGTGCGACACGCTGGGCACGCTTGATTCTTGACTACTGGTGGTGAACTAACAAGACTTTGAATACTCTTAATAAACCAAGCATGCCCTACATGTTTAACCACACACCTCCTTCTCTATTGGACAGATAATAACACACCTAGACAGACTGGATGAACTATCCGATGAGCTGGTGCGCTGTCTCAGGGATGTCTGCCCATTACTCGAGTTTGTCCGTTGTCTCAGACCCTTGACCGGCGAGCGGCTCTGGCGGACAGGTCCGGATGAACTGGAGGTTCGAGCGCGTAGCGGTTTCGCAGAGTCTATACGAGTTCGCAACGCAGTTCGGCCGGCGGGAGCCATGGGAGGTCTCACCGGTGCGCGTTTAGGCGGGGAGGCACCAGGAAGCGACTCATGAGAAGTGGATTTCCTTTTAAGTGATTTCGTTGGCGATCGATCCAACTGAGCTTGAGTGACAGGGGAAACAGGCTTAGCAGCCTCCATAGATTTCTGGATTTGACTCCTGGTAACCGCAGGAGTGGAGTGGTCTGGAATAAGACTGTTGGTGACTTTCCTTGTGACCTCAACAACAGGCGTGCTAGTGCTGGATCGCTTCAGGGGTTTAGTAATAGGTGTTACCGGGTCGGTGGTAGCGAGTGCAGCGGCTTGTGGTGTCAGTGTTGTGTTGCTCATTGATCTCGTGCGGGGTCTATTTAGAGGCATAGCCAGGGGTGACATCACATTTGGGGTTTTCTTGAGCTTTGATCTGAAAAATTTTTGGAATACATGAATGGTTTTCCCCGTTCTCCAATGAACATGTCTGATGATCGATTCAGAAAACTTATAGGTGGCCAAAGTAACACAAAACTGCAGCACTTGAGGCAGTTCCAATGAGCATAAATAATACAAAAAGTGAAAAACGCTGCTGTTGGCATGAACATGTTCAGTCGTTATTTACACAAAACCAGAATAAAGCCTTTTACTTACATTGGTGTATTGCCTTTTCCTTTTGGCGTGATATTTCCAATATCTCTAAATGCTTTGCTCGGACTGCGAAAACTTTGGTCACTAGATGGGAGAAACCCAAAAACTTCATCCTTATCACCAACAATCTTCTTATCTGCAATAGGAAAAGGCAAAATTTTAATTTTCATATTTGGAAAGTAGAGCTCGGCAGCTCGCACACTGACAATCATTAGTCGCTCTCTCAGTCCCATTGAGGATTGACTAAGGTCGGGGTTAGTAAATGTTAGTAATTAAGTAAGTTAGTTAGCTTCATTAGTGGTCCACCAATCACCAATGTAATTGGTAATTGATAATTTCGAGCTGGGTGAACTCAAATTTGAAACTAAGAAACTTTTAGTTTTACAATTACTAAGTTAGTACCTTACTAATTGAATTAGTAAGGTACTAACTTAGCCGCTATTAGGGTAGGCAGTCCGGTGAATTACATGATCATGATGATGACGACGAGAATTGCTGCACTTGCAGTTGCACTACACTATAGAGAATAGACTATAGAGTATAGAGTATAGTCTACACCTACCAGTCACCATGACCAACTATGCTATCAAATCAAACACTTGGTGTTTGATTTGATGGTTGGTAACTGGGAGCGGTAAGTGTAGACTGTAGTGCAAGTGCAATTCTCGTCGTCATCATCATCGTGTAATTAACCGGACTGCCTACCCTAATGGCGGCTAATCATGGGCCTAAGTCCTAAAGTAGTAAGTTAGTTACTACTACTAGTAAGTTAGTACTTAGTTCAGTTGACCTACCAAAAATCGACTCGTTAACGCTGTGGTTGTAAAAATCCGCAACTTGAGGTGCATCCATCTCATAAACGGAGTCCATTAAATAGCTCATTTCGGGCTCCATGGCGTTAAGAGAGCCCAAAAAAGGTAAAATGAAGAGGTTGGCGAGAGATGCACAAAGTGACAAATGGTTTTATTCTAATTCTAACTGAAATTCTTTTCAAACGCGCTCCATGAATGACAGCCAATCACAAGCGGCTTTACTAAATAGACCAATAGAAACACTTTGTAGGTAGGACGGTGGCCTATATATGGTGTGTTAGTGAGCTGGATTGTACTCTTTTTCACCCAGTTCCGTTACAGCATCCTCTCTTACCGAAGTTTATCCAGCTTTCAGTAAGAGTGATAAAACCTACAGATTATAATCTGCAAAACCGTTGTAGTTGTGTCATCATAAGAGATCTTGCTCTTTGGTTGTCATCTAGTTACGAATCTCAAGATGTCAAGGATATTCTCAGTAAGTAATAGTCTAATGGAGTGGCCTAACACTACCGCATAGGACTCCTGCAGCTGCAAACTTGGTCTTGCCTCTTGGCTTGGGGTGTACCGTAGCGGTAGTACGCGCCCAGAGTCAGTCACTGAGTCAGTCTTACTCTTCAGCTTGTAATTATAATTTGGATTTTCGAAAACGTCACCCAATTAATACTAGGTCTTTAATTGACCGTGACTGCTTTTGTCGTCATTAGAACTTTTTTGAACGATATGCGCAATCAGACAATAGTCACGTTTTGTGACTGTGGGTGAGTGCCATTCAATCATTCACCGCCTCGACGTATTTGTGCGTTTAAACATCGAAGTGTTTCTGCGCATAGGTTGACACTTGCCAGTCTGGATAACTGATTCTGATTGGGTGTCGCTCTGACTGTGAGTCGCAGACTGGTGAAGTGGGTTGGTCTTCTAACGCTAATGAGTTACTCTCCGTCATTAACCTAATAATTGACATTAAAAATTTCTAGCCGCTGCTCATTTGTCAGTCAATGTGCAGCCAATTCAGCTTTCAGTGAATACAAGAGGTCCATCCTCGCAGAGGTTTAGAATAAAACTCACCTTATCTACGGGCGCATAGCATATACCATGTCTTTAACGTGAATAATAATGCTGCCGATTCATCGCGAGTGGCTCTGAGCAACTCCGAGATAAAAGAAATGAAACGGCTCCCAATAAAGTTATTTTATGCCCCTGAGGCTATGAAACGCAACAAGCCAGGTGGCATGGCCAGTCTCTTTATTGCCCCCACCTACACGAAAGGAAGGGTGACAGTTCACCCGGCTGCAAGTAGGAGTTATCTCCTCTAATTAGTCGCCCATCAATGGCACTTTATGATGGATGCTGTCTCTGTTTCAGCTGATCAGAGAAAGATGTTTGAATTTAGCTCAACGATCCTTCTCCGCAATGAGTAACGGTGAACAGAAAATCCATGATGTATTGAAAGTCAGCTTTCCGAAAGCACAAACTATTTCAGTGCAGGATATCTCAGGTATCTGGGTATACCTGGGTAGTGATGTATCGTCAGTAGTAAAGTATCATCATCCTTTAAGCCACTGGGATATACAATTTTGTTTCTTGGTGTGACTACGTGTATATTTTTTCCAACACACATATATAAAAAGACTGCACATAACAATACCTTCAAAGTAATTCTTACCTGTTTACATCCCACTGTAAAGTCCAGTAAAACACTATGTCTACTTCCTAAAAGTAAAAGTGGATTTCCTGTACAAATTACCAAGGGGGCAGAATTTCTAGTACTGGTATGCTCATTGATAGCATGCATTGACCATTGCACCCAACATTGGTTCACGGTTCTCCCCAGCGAGAACCCATTCTATCTAACGGATTTAAATGGTTTAAAAACTAGGAATTATTTCCTCCTTGTTTCCAGGTCGGAGCGAGACACTTCTTGTAAATTTAAGGGAAGATAGGATAGGATAATTTTATTTTACGTGAATAACTTAATAAGACCAGGGGTCTTTTTTTACATCAAGGTCCATGAAATGAGGGTGGGAAGGTAATCTTTCTTCTTGATAATTCCATAAAGGCTTTGGGACTTTGTCCCTTGATTTTCGAATTTGAATTTTCATCTTCACTGGGCACTGGGTTTAAACCCTGGAGATCAAGGATTGAGCAACCACGTTATTCAGTCAATCTGATCATAACCATTCTGTCTGTCATAGGAGGTTGTGGTGCGATGTATGAGGTTATGGTTGTATCTCCCGAGTTTGGGGGACTCAAGTTAATAAAGCAGCATATGCTGGTGAACAAGGTATGAACCCAGCATCCCAGTAACTGCAAATCTATTGCTGCTGCTTCCCGAGTGGGATAGTAGTAACTCATTTCAAAGGATATGACAGCACCCTTCATTCACCATTAGCAGGCGAAGTGATGATTAAAAAACTACCTTACTTCTGCGAGGTTTGGAGTTTTCTCCCTTGTTAACAGGGAAACTTTGCCGACGTTCAGAAACGAATTAAGCCCTGATGCCCTTCCTGTCATCACCATTGGGTCCTTCTCCGGGATTAAAACCCATGACTGTCCACACGCAAGCCGTGTCTTCTAACCATTAAGTCATGTTGATGCGATGGCAACGTGGATACCAAACTAGGCTTAGGTCCTGCGGGCCATGGGTTGATTACCCATTTGGGTGCTACTAAGTCTTTCACCCAAGTCAGTTTCTGTTTGCGGTTTGTAATAGAGGCCAACCCATAGATTAGTAACCTTCTCTACAGGCATGCGGGTGCACGCAGAAAGTCTAATAATGATACACCCTTGGGAATGTTCAGTGAGTTGGCCAATATCTGTGCTACCACTGATAAGAGACCCCAAAGAACATGAAGAATTAGACAGCAAAATTCTGTCACTTTCAGCACCTAGTTGCAGGACTATTTCTAGGAATCACCTAAAATATTCATGTTAAAAATGTTTCTATTCCCACTGGTGTAGAACTTGACTTTTTTCAACTCAGCATTGTCTGAAACGAGTCATCAGAAGACTTTCTGCTTACACCTGTGTGCCCCATCGAGAAAATAACACCATGGGTGCCCCATCGAGAAAATAACACCATGGGTGCCGGTCTGA
>Ga0224511_10003608_pt1 | contig 11265 bp, 7 predicted proteins | sample SF_May12_sed_USG_2_FD_169988 | JGI IMG/M metagenome (GOLD analysis project Ga0224511, IMG submission 169988) | Sediment microbial communities from San Francisco Bay, California, United States - SF_May12_sed_USGS_8_1 | ecosystem: Environmental > Aquatic > Marine > Sediment | place: USA...
TATTCATTGAGTTTAATATTAAAATTCGAAATAACTATTTTCTTAGATTGTTTAATATTGATAGTTTTGTCACCGTTAACGTTTGGGCTTCTGCGCGAACTATAATTATGTCATTACATAGTTTTAAAACCATCGTTAATACAACAATCGCATTTATTTATGTTTTAATATGTTACTTGGTAACTGTACTTTTAAACAAATTATTATAGTTCACCCCTCCGGTCATTTCAGCTTTTTAACTGTTACATCAGTCTACCGGCCGAAATAAAACAGTATCTTATCATCACTTAATTGTAATTGGCGCCACATTTAACCCCTTCCTGTTTTACGATACAACGTAATCTAATTGTCTCAACAGTCAGTCTGTCTTCGTTGTGAATATTAATGGCGCAATAAAGCAAGTCGTTGATATTAGTGTCTGATTTTAGCACACTGATGTTATGCAATAGGTTTATGGTGGACACATGCACATGACGTATAGCCACAATGTTCAGTAACAATTTGTGGATATGCCGGATAATTATTTCATTATTTTTATCGCCCTAGTCCCGGTTGGCTTGTTTGGGGCATTGTCTATTTTTTTCAATTTGATGAAAAAAACCTTTATATTTATTGTTTTCCATTAACACCCAGTTGCGACAACAAACTCCCGCTCTTGTTCAATCCGATATGCTGAGATGCTGAGACAAGCAGCCATTCTTCAAACAGGATAAAACCATTTATCTTATCGCAGCGTCTATCTTTTGGACATCTAAAGTAGTGTCAGGATATTTATATAACATTGACATATATAACTAGATAGATGCCACATACCCAACTGGCGCCTTATTCAATTTACATAGGTGAAAAAACTCCTTAATCATCAGTGCGATTCTTTTACGATCATTGACACGACATACTTGGTATAGGTCTTAGGTAAGTTTCCAAATAAGATGATTTTAACAAAATGTATGGCATACCAATATGTATGGTTGTAACTCACGCCATGTGAATTTATGTGTATGAAAAACAAAATACTTAAAACATGAGTGCATTTGTTTTCCATTTATGAAATACTATAATAAAACCATGCAAACCATGTTGCCTTAGAACATTTGTTCTCAGATTAATGGTTCACAGGGCAAACGTATTAACACAACAACTTAAAAATCGAATCAATGATTTGCTATAAAAGTCAGTGGCATAATCTCCAAAACATTTTATCATGTTTTATTGCGTAATACATATCCATTACTGTGACGTACTGTGAAGTATTCGCCGAGAAATTGGATTACACGAAAGAGTTTCACAATGACAAGTATATGTCTATAAGTCTAGATCGGTACTCATTTCATTCATTAAACCCTCAAGTCGGTGCATTACCCACCTTTTCCAATATGAATGAATTTTGTTCGTGCCCGCAGACGACAAAATTGATGAGTGGTAACATTATATCTATAAACATTTATAATACAGAACAGCAAACCAAATTGACAGGTCTTGTCCCTTTAGCCGTTGTACTGTCTTTTCAGATTGCGTTTAATGCGATACTAAACAAACGTCAATGTATTCGTTGTTTGAGATATTTTCATAAAGCTGTCATCAGAAATAACAACCGTAGGATACTAGAATTGTACAAAAACTCTCAAATATAGGCCAATACAAAACATGATCATCGATGTAGTAGAAAAACACGTTTTACACACCCCCGCCATTCCAAATAAGAAATAGGTTTGTATTGAAATGTATGCACTTTAAAGAATATATTTATATTGATGATAATAGTGTGTTAAATACGTGGTTTCAAATATATCCTATAGAAATAGCTAATTATATTGTTTTTGTACCTTAGCGTTGATGATATTTGCCGTTTAATATCGATATTGTATCAAGTATGTTCGCTTAATTATTTAACATTTCACAATTTTATCCTTAAAATCAGTATATATTTAGTATGTTATTTTCATTTGCCATCGACATGTTATCAACATAAAAAAAAATATCAAAGTCCAAATTCGTTATTACATAGTGAGTTTGAAACGGAATCGCAGAGCACTGGTTTTGTCATTTATAATAAATCGTCTGTCAAATACCCAAACACATAAATCAAATAATGTCTTTTTATGCCCGACTTCGTCTCGTTTTCGATCAAGAATATTGATGGATGCCGAATTATTTGCCATTTTAAACATGATTTACGTTGGACGTGGCGACCACAATCGCATGTCGATGGCATTGTCCCCTATCTTGCCTATGTACTTAATATTGAAAAGTCAGCCGATATGTAGTAACTGTAAATTTCTCTAGCAATGCAAAACATTGCAGTGTCTCGTATATTCGTGTCCCGTTAAGTTGAGAGAACTGACAGTTCCGTTGTTGCAGAATAGTCTTCTGGTATACAACCACGTCGTTCTCGATTTTCCGTAAATGACAATGAAGCGCCGCTTTATGCAATTTTACGCACAGAACCAATGCATTACCTAGAATACATATTAGGCAAAAGGAACTTGTCAGAGATATATGAAATAGGATGTTCTCATTTTAATAGATCTGCAACAGAAATGTTTGCCTTGTTGATGGGAATACATGTACAATGTATTTGGAAACGGGTTTTAACTGATGCTTGTGCACCTGAACATGGTCCGTTCAGTGTACACTGTACATGTATATATGAGTTGCATTGTCAAGCATTACCAACTAAATCATCATCGGTAGAAGAAAGATACACCGCAACAATATAGGTGATTCGTTTTAGCATAATTATGTAGGTTTAAAACAGCATAATGTTGTATGTTTTAACTAATGGTGATAACTTTACTTTTAGCATGGATAACTCGCTCTGTGGTATTGTTGCTTAGTATATTGCATGAAGTAATTATACGATAAGGGTTATTTCAAAACTCTTAGAACACGCTCTAAACATATTTCAATACAAAGTTAAGAGATGTTCAAAGAAATATGTTGTAAACAATGCAGACATGTCAAGTTTAAGGGCACCATGACAAAACGACCCGTACAACAACCAACACACAGAACATCACAACACACCTGGACACATTATATACAATGTATTCTAAGGTATTGTGTTGCCATTAACTTTGTGGCACGTGGATAAGAAAACCTGGTAATGGTTTTAAAGATGCAAGTTTGAAACTTGTCTTCTATTTCAACTAAAGTCATATTTTGTATTTCAGCACACGTTTAATAGTCATATATGTTTTCATTATTTTGACACTTAAATATATTTACATGCCGTACGTTTTTTTTTCAAACACATTAAAATAAAGACTATATTACATTTATAGAACATAAAATGTCTTAATTAGGTTTACCAATGTACACTTGTGGCAAGCCATTCGTCTCGGACTACACAGCTATTTTACCATACCCATTTTTAATCCACCCCGCCTTATTTTGCTAGTTTCATGTGTAGTCGACGTACATCAATGTTTTTGTACTGTTCTGAGCATTACATGTTTGAGCACAAAACCATTCATTGTCTATACTTTAAGACAACACAATTTATATGTGAACTCACGAAGCTTTGGATTTACCATAATGTATGGCTATTTTTCAACAGATAAGAGTTCAGACGGATATAATCATTTTATTTTCCTTTGTGCAATGGCATCCGTCGTGGCTCTGATTCGGTAATAAATCACCCGAGGTCTCTATCGTAGTCTGTCTCATCTACTAAAATTATGCTGCCATTTTATTTGCGACAGACGGTAAATTTATGTACTATTCAATCGGATATTTCTGCGCAGTATTATTTTAGCGCAAAAAATACTTATAAGTTGGGGCAATATGACCTTTGCGCATTTACCAATGTATAACAAAGAGCAAATAATAATATCACAGTTTCAACAAGTCCAACAAAACATTATGATTGGTATTCAGGAATAAAAATGGTCTACATACTAACTTCGTCGCGTGATTTAATAACACATGATACATTTTTTTGCAGCAAGTCATAAGTATAATTCACGTAAATCATAATCAACTCTTACAGTTTGAACATCTGTTCAATTTATATTGTGATGTTTGCTTCCAAATCCTAACACGCAATAGTTCCATCAAGCGGTAAGCAAACAAGTTGTCTAATATTTCGTCATAAATGGCGTATTTGTGTAGCACTCGACCACCTGTGTAGATATATTGATGATTAAAATACATTCTTACGACTTTCGGGCATGTTAGATATTAATAGCAATTCCACATTTCCTCTATTTGCCGAAGGCTTAAAACTACATTCATAGTGTTTAAAATCGTAAATAGCTATAATTAAATGAGATTCAATTATACTATCGTCACGCAGAAATGACGCTTTTACAGCGATATAACATGTTTTCGATAAAACGCACTAGTCGTCCTAAGGAAACATCATACTTTCATAATTACAAAATATTTAATTCCTGTTATTCACGGATCATAACAGCAATCGATGTTTTTCCTAATTAGGTAATGAAATTTCACAAAGAAGTGTCATCACTACCCACATTCAATTAAAGTGCATCACAATTTTAAACCCATCCGTTAAACGTGTTTAAGTTGTCTCCTTAAACACAACTTCCCGCATTGCAACTTATTATATATTAGTGTTTGTGTCTGTACTATTTGGGTTAATTTTGTCCGAGTCTGGCATTTGTTTCCAATTAACAGTACATGATCAAATTCAATTCAATGGATTAGGGCTATAATGTCAGGTGACAATCTGACCTAGTTTATACAATAATAAGCGTACTTCCTGTCTGTGATAAATCGTATCACATGAACACTGGATATCAGCGAATGTGGGCGGAGATCAACAATTTGTGGAACCATGCATTGACTATTTAAGCGAAACTAAGAATTTGGTATTGTTTAAAATGGCTATGTTTGAAGACTACAGTTTCAAATACAGCACGAAAATATTCCTATTATTTATGTCAATATCAGCACATTGAAGTATGCCTGGAGCATCATGGACGGTGTGCATGACACATTTTTATCAATACATTTGTTGTTAATATAATGAGATAATTTTGCAAAGATATGTAACTTTTGTATCACCTGTAATGAATTTTGTCACTGAAAAGGTTTTTACAGTTTTTTTTGGGCCGGTGAAAACCCCCTTAAAACCATAATAATTTGATGCATGTTGACGTCATTTTATTAAGTGACTTCATTTGAGCATTTGGACCAAAAGTCAGACGTCAGGACACACTTTTGTAAATCATGCATACTACAGCGTCGTAAAACATTTGTTAAAAACCGACACCCTTATAAACACACAAACATTTAAAAGGGCTAAAATATGTTTTAAAATCAATTACACTGTCAACAATAGCAGTTACTGTTATTGTCATACCATGTGGTGTACCAAATACGCCTTATAAATTAAATATGTGATGTGATGACTTTTAATATTGTTCTATGCTTACAAATAATTTCATTTTGTTCATGTTAAATGCATGCTTACTGTACTATTAATATCTTTCTTATTTAGTTCACCTTTTCATTATAATGTTGATTTTATGTTGTGCTGTTGAAGGCCATTTGAAAAAGACCTATTTTGTATTGTTCTTTGTACATTTGTATGTCTAAATGTTACCTTCGTAAAATAAAGTTACCATATATGAACGTTATCATATTTTTACTTAAACTCTAAAAGTCATAACGCATGCTTGACTTAATCGACTTATCAACATTGGCTTACAGCAATTCCACAATTTCAACTAAGCTAACATATTAACATATTAACTAGTATTTAATAATTTTATGGTCTACATACTAACTTCGTCGCGTGTTTTAATAACACATGATACATTTCTTGCAGCAAGTTATAATTATGATTCACGTAAATCATATTTAACTATAATTATATTTACTCTCTGTACATTACGTTTGCTCCCTAATCCTAATCTGAGAAAAGAAAAGAAACGTCCTTAGGAAGCATAGTTTGCATGGGGAAAATGAATGAATGAGTCATTGATGTCACATGGATGTAGGTAGTCATCAATGGAAACGAAAAATGCCACTCTGATTGCGCCCCCTAGCGCATGGGTGGAGCTCTATTTTCAAATGTAAACAACATGCAATCCAAGATCCCAAAGGAACCAAAGGATGTTTTTTTTCTTTTCTCAGATTAGGATTAGGAAGCAAACGTGAATCATAATTATGACTTGTAGCAAGAAATGTACCATGTGTTATTAAAACACGCGACGAAGCTAGTATGTAGACCATAACATTATATGCATAGTTTGCATGGGGAAAAAGAATGAATGATTCATTGATGTAAGTAGTCATGTATGGAAACGAAAAATGCCACTCTACATGTTATTGCGCCCCCTAGCGCATGAGTGGAACTCTATTTTCAAATGTAAACAACATGCAACCCAAGATCCCAAAGTAAAACACAAAGAAGCTCCATTTAGAGCACAACAAACAAGAAGTGTAATATTTTGTCATAAATGGTGTATTAATGTAGCACTTAGACATATTGACGATAAAAATACATTCTTAAAACGTCCGTGCATGTTAAATATTAGTGGCAATTGCACATTCCCTCTATTGGCCATGGGATCAATCGTTGCATGATAGTGATTATATGAGATTCAATTATTCTCTCGTCACACAGGAATGACGTTCTTACAGCGAAATAAACCTTTTTTTATTCGGAAAACGCGCTAACCATCCTACGAAAACCAGCATGCTTTCATCATTTCCAAAACTTTAATTCATGTCATTGACGGATTGTAAAACACTCGAATGTTTTCCTAATTAGGCACTAGTAATTAGAATTATCAAAAGAATGGCATTTAATACCCGTACTCATTTAACTTTTATCACCATTTTAAACTAATCCCATGTGTTACATTTGTCTCTAAAAACGAAACTTCCCGCATTGCAACTTATTAGGTATTATTGTTCTTTGTCTGTACTATTTGAGTTAATTTTGCAAATTTGCAAATTAAGCATACTATTTGGTTGTTAAAACATTTTTTAAACCGACATCTTAATATTAATACGGTTAATAGTGATGATATGGTAATATTAATAATATTATTGCCATTATAAAACCTCCTTAAAATCTTTTAAGTACATGTATAGTATTACTGTAAATTTAGAAACTTTTGTACGATTATGTTTCCAATGGTATTATTATAATCACCCACCAAATAATATTGTTATTATTTGGTGGGTGACTCTTAGAGAGCCACAATAATGTGTGATTTAACAGTAATTAACGTATCGACAGAATGTCAAAAATGACGTCCGATGCTCCGACACATGCGGGAAAGCACGATACGCCAGACGCTGCTTGTGCGCGTAGCAAGCGATACAGATCGGATTAACTTTTCGGATTGCCCAGATGGCGTTGTGCGTTATTACGTTACGTAATTTTCCGCTTTTTCTTAGACAAATCGTCATTTAAGATGGTCACAGACGGGCTCTTGATACGTTAATTGTCACGAAAAGGACGACGCGTATATACGATATTGTATTATACAATACTTTACTTATTAATTATGAAAATACTGTAATATAGACTAAAATCAGTGACTATGAAATAATTTCATTTCGTGGGTACTAAAGTTTATGGTTTGTGGACGATGGACGGGTTCGCGGACAACATAACTCGTGGATTTCAAATTAAATTTAATATAACTAAGGTAAATAAATAGTTCAATAGGATCTTAAATTCATAGATTGTCCTTCCTACGAAATATGCGAAATTAAATGTCCAAAAATACAAATGGTTTTACAGTAAACTATTGTTTTACATAAATTAGAATTGTAATGGTTATCAGTAGGTCTATTCGTGCGACTAGATACATAATATATTTTTTTAAGGAAAAATAAAACGAAAAAGTGCAGGTGCTTTTCCCTTTCCATTAGCACGTTCCAAGTTCTTCCAGTCTTTGTGTAGTCAGAATTCACACCAAAGCACAGAAAGCTCTAAACTTGTTGTTCTTAAGGGACTTTAAAGTGACTGTTATTGTTCCCTTGCGCTTTTTTTTGATTTTCTAATGCACAACTGTGTGTGTTTGCGACAAATTAATCTAGGCAGGCAGACGTTATGTATGTTTAGGAAAACAATGATTTATGTTAAGCTTCATTCATTGATAACTGAAAACATTTGTTATGAAACCTGTTCAAAGCTTGTTAAATGCTTTTAGCAGAAATGACTAATATAAAAATGTATGTATGTTTGTTGCGCGTCTAAACTGCAGAATATCATTTCAAATGCACTATATGTAATACAACAAATAATATTAAACGAGTTTTGGCTTTCTGATTATGTAAATGACACAACCTCAATGCGAAATACATATATTGCTTCCGATAGCTGTCTTAATATACGTCGTTTATCCTTATAAACACGTATAGTGAACACGGTTCTTGGTAAATATTGGGGAATGCAAAACATATTATTTTAACCAGCAGTTACTTATAAGCGGATTCCTTATAAGCGGACTTAAGGTCCGTGGTGAGAAATGTGCTGATATTTTGATTGCTCACATTGACATTTAATGTTACTGTGAACCGAGTCTGTCGTTCATATGTGTCTAGGAAAAAAAGTAATCTTATAACTACCAAGCGGTCTTGTCATTTTAAATATAAGCAAAACGAATTTGACATTATTGGTGTCAGAGACGTTCTGTGTATGCAATGTACCAAATACATATAACTTTCTTGAACCGGTATTAAAAACTATAAATTAAAACAAATAACCGATGTGTACAAAAAATGTGTCAACAAAGCAGTTTAAACAAAATCAATACACACGTTGAAATTGCACCAACACATTAAAGTAACCAATATAATTATATATATTATTTTATGAGCCACCTTTACACGAACTCTAGTTATATGTGAAACCATTGCCTTTTCGCGTTCCTTTTTAAATATTTAAATAATTACAACATACCAATATCTTGAAAATATTTTGAAAAGTGTTATATAAAAAAACCTCAGGTCATGGCTAAAAGAGTAGTGTGACTATATTACTTAGCAATAGTAAACTTAGTAATAGTACATTAGGAACTTATTTCCGTTTGGATCCATACTTGAGACATCATCTGTTATTATTATGCAAAACATGTTTAGAATAAAAACAATATAATTGGAGTGTATGAACCTAAAAGAACAATTCAAATCTCTTCGGGCTTCCATTAAACTAAAATGTGTTTGTTATTATTAAGCACATACATTAGCCGAAAGTGCAATAAGATGGGATGACAAAGATAATTAAGGTGCATTAGGGACAAATAAAATGTTGTATGCATTAGTGAGGCACCATATGTTATAATATGTGACCTGTTACTACTAACACTATACCATGGAACTCCCTGAAACAAAAATCCCCAATAGAACAATTCTGAAGTCATGGTAACACCTCATTTGATGGGGTTAACTTTAAAAGGAAAAACACAAAATAATTGCGCACTATCCTGGCAATGAGTGCAATCGAAGAAAATATGTTAGTTGTGTATGTTGCTTTTATGTTTTAAATCCCAAGATGGCATTTGAAATGTCTTCTGTTAAACACGTGTTGTACATTATTGGCTTTATTGTAGTGATTTAAACATTTAAACAGTTTATACATTTAATAACCATAACTTTTGTTTATAAGTGTTGTTTATTGCGTTTTTTTATACTATTTGTTTATCATCAACACCAACGTATTGACTCAGAAAGCATAGCATGCATGGGGAAATAACAGCCTCGGTTTGATTAAGTTGTTCGTTAATTGCAATGATCGATACCACACCACTGACAGAAAAGAGCTGTATTTTCAAATGTTAACCACATACAATATATGATCCCAGAGGAGCAGACAAAAATAAAACTACATGGTAATGTAGTACGGGTCGAAAAGGCAACGTACACATATCAATAGTGCAATAGTGTGTAGTGTGTGTACGGGTAGACAACCTCCTTCATGTTTACATATATTTTATATGTTTATTTATTGTGCCGTTAAAATCCATTGCTGACTGTGGGAATATAATATATAAAATTGTATTAACGACTCCAGCCGGGACACATGTGCTAAATGCAGATAATGTGATGGTATTTCGCATCACAATCAAAAATATCATGATCCATAAATAACATATGCGGATAAAACGGTGGCATAAAATGGCCCTATCTAACGCCACAATCTAGATGAACTTCTCTCATTGGCAATAAATGCTATCGTAATGCTTTATAAAATGTATCTAACTTTAAAATGAGTGCGTATGTGGATAAAGAATTATGATAATAGTTTACAATGATTCGGACCTGTCAATACTAATAAGGGCGTGAAAATAGAATTACAAATACGAAATAAATAACCGGCACTTTTACATTGCTTTTCACAAGTCAAATACGCATTACATTGCTTTAAACTTAAATATAAGTATTATTAAAATATAACTATCATTTTAAGGTACCACAAGATGTCATGGCCCAAACACTTTGCTACCAAAAATACAGGTGTTTGACTAGTTTATTAAGTGTGTGTGTGTCGTGCTAGAAGAAAGCATGGGAAGCTCTTAAATAGTGTGATCATAATGACATTGGTATGTGAACGCTTTTATCCTCTTGAATCTTGGTAATCTGTTTGAATCAGACACCAGTATCAACGTCTTGCTATGTTAAACGATAAATATTCATTGCGAAGACAGACTGACCGTTGAGACATAATTACCTTGCAGCGTAAAAAAGGACAGGAGCTAAATGTGGCGCATTTTGGAATCAATTAATTATAGAAACACGATTTAATGCGGCCGTCAGACTAATGTAACAGTTGAATAGCTGCTGAGGCCGGGGATGTCTATGCTAGATTGTCTCATAAAATTAATTAAAAGTAAAAGTATTAAAAATGAACAGGTAACAATGATTGTTGCATTAGATCGGATTCTGAAAACTATTTAATCTAAAAAGTATAGTTCGCGCAAAAACCACAAAACTTAAAATTACAAAACTGCACTCAATGTTAACGTCAAATCATAACATGTAAAAGTAAAACGGCATACTCGAAGTAAAAGTGGCACTATAACTATGTTACAAAAGCATCATTGACAATTTAAAGTCTACTAGTATTCGCCGGCGTCCGCAATAGTGCCTCAATATATGTTTTGTGTTTTGGATAATAAACGAACCAAACTTGAATGGATATGAATATTATGTTTAGTGATAATCAACACCGGCTTTTATTGAATCATACAAATCATTGCAACCCAGACAATGTACCAATGTTTAAACAAGACAAATCTATTAACAGTATCGACGATTTCATCTTTCGGACATCTT
>Ga0224511_10003609_pt1 | contig 11265 bp, 9 predicted proteins | sample SF_May12_sed_USG_2_FD_169988 | JGI IMG/M metagenome (GOLD analysis project Ga0224511, IMG submission 169988) | Sediment microbial communities from San Francisco Bay, California, United States - SF_May12_sed_USGS_8_1 | ecosystem: Environmental > Aquatic > Marine > Sediment | place: USA...
TCTTTTTATACACAAGTGTTCAAGGTCGATACGATCTTATGCAAGTTATAAAATGAAGAGAACAACCTTGAAATATGTTTTTGCTGAAATTTTGTAGCTCTATTCCAATACTAATAAATTTCTTATCTCCCCATGAGCGATCATTACAGAAAACATCAGTTTCTGATTGAAAAGAGATTTTAAATTATTACATATATTTTTTAGTTAATGGAAGCAACAATATGCACAAAAAGCATTACGATTTTAAAACCTGTTTAAAAACAAAGAATATCTTTTTTGTTAGAACAAAATTGTTTTTCTCTTTAGCTAAGAATTTGCAGTACAGATTAAACCAGCCAACTTCCTAGACTAAGCATCATTGGACAAGCACGTTCAACTATTCCATTTTACTTCTTTCATCAATAAAGAGTAATGGAACGGCTTAGTTGTTGTAGTCCCATGATGACTCCCTAGTTCCCAAATATGACCTTTTTAGTCACCGTTCATTTCATTCTTTCTTTGTCGTTTAGGCAGGAGAAAATGATCAAATCACTAATCTAAGACCATACTAACACACGACAAGACATAACAACCGACCTTTTTTCTAAGGCTCAAGTACACGTCATAGGGATTCGGAGCTTTCTCCGTCGGCCCATTGGTCGTCGTGCTGTTGTTACACCAGTCAGCACGCTCTCCCTCGTCACGCCGCAGTTTCCGTTTCCGCGGTGGGATACACATGTCCTCCTCGTCCTGTCTGGTACCCGGCTTGCTGCTGCTGGTCACCATGGGGACCGGGGAACCGGAAGGAGAAAGACTGGACTCCACACCATCTGAAATACAAATTAAAGGGATTACTCATAGGGTATATCTATATTAAGTTAGAAATCCTACCATTATGCACTGAGCTATGAAATAACACAAATTACATGAGCATAGCATGGTACAGGTGTCAGGTATCTTAGGCCATTTGATGGATAAATGATGTACATGTATACAGATATTGACTTCAGTACCAACATTTAATCTAACTTTAAATTGACCAATAATCCTTACATATGCTAAGAGAGATTAGTACTGAAGGGCCTATCCATACATAAACACTGCAGTGTACTGTTAAATCCCCATGCATCACATGAGAAAGGTCAACCACGTTGCCTTTGAGTATACCTTTAAGCGCTTTTATGTCATGTTTAGTTATGATGTTATGTTTCATTATTTATTCATTTGTATACTTTGTCAGACTTTAATATTACCATTTTTTTAATTTATATTTTATGTTATTAAAAGTGCATCATTTTCACCATGATCACAAGTCAGGTTTAGAATTTTCTGTTTGATTGTTAGCAGTAAAAAATGGGTTGATGGATCATAGTAATTAATGTTTAATTTCATATCAATATTTGAGGCATAAAACTAATTGAATAAAACCTTTTAGTGGTAATTAAATTGAATGTGGTTTACTGGCTATCCTTGGAAAAATAAATTCAAACCTTTTGAAACAAGCAATTAAAATTAAATTAAGCAAAACAAGCAGTTGTCATTTGTACTTCCTTAAATCAAGAACAATAATGGCCTGTGACAGGTCATTACGTAACCAATTTTAGTATCATGCCTTGTCAGAAACCATATATTTTGAAGTTGTTTCCAAAATATGTTGCAATAAAGCTGCCAGATTTGAGCTAAAACCAATATACTCTTCAAAATATATTTTAAGGACTTTTGGTGAGTATAAAGACGAATTGAAGATCAACATTTTTACAATATGAAAATGCAAGAAAAAGGATCAGAATAAACAACTTTGTCGTAGACCTGGGTTGAATCCATGTGGTAGAAATATATGGTAGAAAACGAGCACCGATTCAATGCGCCAACCAGACATTCAAAAGTCATAACAGGAAAGAAGCTTACAGACATAGTGACAGTTGAATGCCAGAAGGGGCTACCAGCATAATTTTATAATATATAAGCTGATCTTCCCTTCTGACAGTTCGCTTTAGATTTTATCAACATGTGAAAAGTATTTTACTCTGTTTAATAAGTTGAATTCTAGTATAAAACTGACATGAAAATGCTTGTAAATAAAAGAAACAAAGCTGATTATCAGAGTCCAAGTCATTGGAATTTCTGTACACCAACAGATACTCAAGAAAGAAAGAGGAACAAAATGTACTTACATTTTTTACATGAAGAAAGTAATTTCATTGTGTTCACAAAGTACTGCTACAGTGTATAAGTCACATTGACCAAGTATAATGATCTGTTTTACTTGATCAGACAACAACCATAGACATGTGCACAATTGTCAAGGAAATGCCAGGGGGCTTGTAGTTTTATCTAGAAATTTGTGGACTAGCTTTGTCAACACTTCAACTGTTTGACTTGTGAAAACCTAACAAAAACACTGACATTTACGTTTGTGATGTTGTTTAACTGAAAACAAATACAGATAAATTGTACAAAAGCAAATTGGAAACCGTAATTGTGTATTGCATTTGCATGTCGACAGCAAATGGTGATATTATGTTACACATACATTTGTGTTGTAAAATGTTGAGTATTGACCTACTTCCTGTTTACAGACTAATTAAGTTACAACGTGTTCTAATGACAATCAATTCTTGTCTCATGAAGTAATTAATGGCAATTTGGAATACTTGAATACCTGAACACAATGCCCATGACTCAGGTCGATCAATAAATGCAGATTGACAAAGATTATTTATTGCAGATCAATTAGAGGGAACCATTGCTCGCCACAGTGTATATTTTACAATATACCAATTACATTTCAATCTGCATAGATGTGTTTTAGTAATTAACTATTGAATTAATTCTGCTTAAAAATTGAATACACTGGTTAAATTCCAAATAAAATTTGGCTTCAATTCTCTTTAAATACTTCATTTGTTTACTTCAGCTTTATATTACCAAAAGTCAATACCGACTTCATTAGGCAGGCAAAGGTTTATATTTAAGTTTTGCATTGGTAATGACACAAAGAATAACCTTAAATTCATTAACGCCAGGCTTATACAATCATGGCCAAACCCATGTTTCATGATCAATGTTCTCCTACCCTCCCATGTTTTATTGTGAAAGCATGGGAAAGGTGCCATCTGCCCAAGGTTACTGCTTCCATCAAGGTGTTACCACTGTATTCAATATCCAAACAACAGACATGGAAAAACAAGGCAGAAACATGTCGGCTTAGGTGCATTCGGTAAGGAAAGACTATTTGCATTTGGCCTGAAATACTGTCTGCATTGGGCAGGAAATACTTCTCTTATTTGCCACAAACATAAATAGCAAACTTGGCCAGAAAAGTCTCAGTATTTTAGTATAAGGAATTTGTTTAATATTTAGTTTAAAGCATTCAACGAGAAAACTTACCTGCCTTTAGCATTTAAAGATTGACAGAATTACAGATAGACATTTTGTATCCATTTAGTCAGAAAAAAGCTTCTGTAAAACAGATACCAGACAAGTTTTTGAAGTGCTTCTTACAAGAGTAATATTTTTAACTGCGCACAGATTGATCTTCTATACAGTCTTTACTAGATCTATATGTAACATTAACATTCTGTTTCTAACAGCTATGATCATAACTTTCAACACATCAGTTGAAATGAGCTGACACCCACCCCTGGTAATAACTTTTGGATAAATAGTTTACATTTAATGTGATTGCCATCATCTGAATGGTTGTATTTTATTATTCACACATGCATACAACCTAGGTTAGCCTGTGGTTTGTTAAAACAAAGGGTCCCAAATGGGTCAAATAAAAGGAAAGCAAAACCATTTGTTTTTCTGTGAATCAGTTTAACGCAGAAGCAATTTTTAAGAATTCTGTATTTTTTTTAATACTCTGAATGCCGCTTTTACTTGTTGAAATCTTGGGAGAAGGAGAAGATAAACAAAACTTGAAATCTGACTTGCACATAACATCTAGCAAATGTGCATAAAACATAGAAGAAAGCCCATTACAAAGATTGAACATGGGCAGAATGGGCAATAAATTAAGAACATTGGGGTTTGTAGGATCATAGCAGTAAACACACACATTAAGTTCAACCTGTGATCTTTGTCCAAAATTAAGTTCAAACACAAACAAAGTTAGGGAAATAATAAGGTTGTCTTTACTGTTACAACACATTATTTGTAAGAATACAAACTGTAGTATTAATATTGTGCGTTGGAAAGACATTTTGGTCAAATAGACAGGTGATTTCAAGTTTCAGATTTTCAACAGGTCTCAATCAATCCATGTTCATGATTTTTTTCTAAACTGATTTAACAAAACGTTTTTATGAATGTAAGAATGGGCTTAGACAGCCATTGAGGCATTATGCTGAGTTGATATCCTACACACAAGATATAGATCTAACCTACAGATTACAGAGCACAGACAACCTAGCCACACTGATATGTCGGAGAACTAATGTCATCACCATGTGTACAGGACTTGACTCGTAATGAGTGGGTGTATTGATATGGCTTGGTGCAAAACTATTGTAACTTTCTTATTTTATATATATGAGTTACAATAGTTTTGCACCAACCTCTCAGTATGTAGACAAACGGAACATATCGCCATGATAACAACCCAGTCAACATCATGGAAACTACCGACATTTGTCTGAGTTGTTTGTAACTTTTATTTCAAAACATGGGTTTTATAATGTATGACGTAATAGAATTGCAAGCTGAAGCAGCTGCTTCATACTTGCAACAAATGACAAAAGCTCAATGTTCCACAAAACGAACTCCATTCAACCTCCTACAAGGAAAATAATACACAAGTAACATTACAAACATGTTTTCTAAGTAAATTGTCATCAACGGAAACTTGTTCACATTGTTCACATGTTTTACTAGACATAAACAATATCTCAAGATTTGCAAGTCCACTTCTCAAGACAAATTAATTGCAGTACAAAGAGTGTCCACTTGTAGACATTATTCAATTACAACTCCACAAAGTAATTAAAATACAACCTATTCTTTGAAGGGCTATAAAATTACAGATATAAATATTTTTTTTTTAAGCATAATGACATTATTTATGAAATGCTTAAATTTTGAATAGGAATATGGTATAACTTAATATTCTTTGAAGGGCTATAGAAGTAAAGAAATAAGTATAAATTCTTTAGCATAATGATATTATTTAGGAAATTCTTTATGTTAAATCTTTAACAGGACTGGTGGTTCTTTAATTTCAACCATACTAAAGTCTTGTTTGTCTCTTTCTTTTGTTATTGTTAAAATGTTTAAACAAATAGGATGTGGAAAAAGAGGATTGTTAGATAAGTTAAAACAATATAAGGATGGACCAAACCTGCACTCTGCTACATCTAAGCATTCATTCTGTTTTGAAATACTTTGCCCTACCTTGACATTATGCATACTCAACCAATACATTTGCAAAGAAATATGGTTAATGTTTATTTACCAGTAAGTAAAAAGAAGTCGAGCGCTATGTGTAGATTTAAGCTCCTAAGGCTATGTGTCATGAAACACACAAGGTTTATTGTGAATGTTAAGGTCAAAAGTTTATAAAGTAGGTGATAGAGCTTCATAAAGCCTTTGAATATGTCATGAACACACAGGTTGTAAAGAAAATTACAGACATTATATTTGCTAGGGCATGTTCACTGAACCAGTACACTGCCTTTGAAAGTTTATATTTGCTTTTTGAATTATATTAAAACTGGCTCATTCAGGTTCAAAAATAGTTATTGACAGTAAGATCTTTTATTGAGAATATAAAACATTGTAAAATGTAATATATTATTTATATATTTGTCTAAAAACAGAGACTAAAATAAAGTCTCTTCATAGAGACTTTAAATAGTTATTGACAGTAAGATCTTTTATTGAGAATATAAAACATTGTAAAATGTAATATATTATTTATATATTTGTCTAAAAACAGAGACTAAAATAAAGTCTCGGACACTTACTGTTTTTGTCTGACTTTTCCGAAGTCCTGTCCGAGTTTTTATCAGCAGTTTTTGTTGAGGAAGGGGTTGGTCTGTTCAGCTTCATCTCTGGTATTGAGGGTTGTTGAGATCGAACCGTGCTGCGTAGCACCCTCTGTGGGGCCTCACCCTTCCTGCCCACGTCCCCACGCTGGCCCTCACTGGGCTGACCCTCTGTGTCCCCTCGCACCGAGTCAGACACCTCATCGTCGTCATCGTTGCCATCGTCAACCTGTGGCGCCCCACGGGGAACCTCACCCGGAAAACTAGCACTCACACTGGTAACTCCATTATCAACGACCGAGTTACTTGTTGTCGCGGCTTCGTTAGAATCTACATCCATAGGAATACACACACTCACACTTTCATCATTTTCACTACTACCACAAGTACTAGCAACACAAACACTTTTGCTGCTCAAAAAACCATTCCCATCACAATTTCTCCCTTTACTAGAAGACAAGGAAAGAGAATCACTAGTTGTTAAACATACATCCAGGTTGTTGTTCGTGCTCACATGATTTGACAGGGGCTGTGAAGAACTGACCATTTGTAAAAGTGATTGACCTTGCTCAAGGTCAGAAGAAGATTCAGGCTGTCCTTGACCTAGATTTTGACCTGAGGGGCCCTGGTACGGGTTTATCACATAGGGTAAGGCAGATTTTACATTAGTGACAACAAGTTTAAGACGATCGTTTTGTTGCACATCAGGGGTGGTAGATGAAGGCTGAGATTTTGGCGGAATAATGATCTTTAATGGGGGAACTTTGGGCGTGCTTATGTGAGAACTGTGGGCTTGTTGACTGTCTCTGCCCTCAGACCTCGGTGAGCAAGGTTGTGGGTGGTGGTGGGTTGTGTCCAAACCCGCCTCTGGTTCACAACTAGAATCTGACTTAGTCTCGGAATTTAAATTCACACTCACAGTTTCAGTCTGGCTCAGAGGCTCTGGGTCGGAGTTACTCACTGAGTTAGTGGACACTGAAGTTGATGACACTGACAGTGATGTCAATACATGGTTCACCAGAGGTGAGGTTGTTCCTGTGGATGTTATTGTTGCACTGGAATTAACAGTATTCACGGAATGTATTACATCAGACGTAGTGCTACCACCACCACCACTACTACTGCAGCACAGTGGTTGGGAAGAACTACTAGACGTCACTGTTTGTTTGCTGCTGCTCGTGTTGTTATTGGCTTGGGTATCCAGAGACGGTGAACACTCCGTAGACAATTGTTCAGAGGCAGATGAGACACAACTTCTAGACAGCAACTCATTGTTAACAACAACCGTTGAAGACACCGATTCACTCTCACTATGTGAATTTCCTAAACGTTTTGCAACACTATCTAATCCCTGTGTGGAATTAGGCAAACACTTCACAGAGTCAACTTCAGTTTCTGATGCAGGCACGTCCAATGAATTCTCACTTTGAGAACAAATTTCGTCTAACTGTGAGCTTGGTTGAAATGGCAATGTAGCAAATGTTTTTAGACCTGCAGTCACACCGTCTGGTTGTTTATCACTCGACGTACACTCATGTGCCATAAATGGATTCATGTTTGAATTACTTTTCACAGTTTCATGAGAATTCTGGTCATGAAACAATTCTTGGGTCGTGGATGACTCACACAAGGGCTTATCACTGTTTTGCTTCATAGTCACATTCTGTTTAAGATCATAATCCATGCTCTCCTCTTCCGGTAATGTGATCTTCAATCGGTGGCTGGAAAAGTTGGTCACATGACCAGCCTGAGAGAAGGCCAAGAGATCGCTACTGTCCATGCTGGAAGCTGGGCTATCGTCTGGCGAAAACATGGGATCGTTCTCCGACACAGACATATTTGTTACACTGTAGGTGGAGTCGCGTGACTTCATGTTTGTGTGTCCAATGGCGTCACGGTGGAATTTTAGGCACAGACGAGGGGAGGAGAGTTTACCGTCTGGGGAGCGGGGCATTCCTGTACCGGACATCCGACGGTTTGAAAATGAGCCACTACGGCTGTTTTGCTGGGAAAGATCTGAAAGTAGATACAAAGAATTGTATCAGATATCAGTATCAAACTCATACAATAATATGTTCATAGTAACAACAAACAGAATGGAATAAATGACCTGAATAACAGCAAACAATCTTAAATCTTCTACCAGGGGGGAAACCACACCGTCATACAGTAGGATGGCCAGGTCTCGGGTTCACAACCTCTGGATTGGTGACCCAAGACACTGCTGATTAAGTTGGCCCAGCAAACATTTCACGGCCACTAGCATACATGTATCACACAAAATAAACATTGGTTTAATGTCTTGAATAAATAAGTAACTTAGGAAAATCAATGTTTCTTATTTCCATTATACCATACCTATGGATAGGAAAAACAGACACCATTGTTTACTAATGATTAAGTATAAATAGCCCTTGTGATAATGAAAAACCAAGAAGTGTCATTTCCTCTGTTTTTGTGTGGGTTTCAATACACCATCTGTTACAAGGTGTATCCAGATATGAAACAGTATGTTGCACAAGTAATTGAAAACAAAAAGGCTTCTTTGTAATAAACATACGATGCCGAATGGAAGTGAAGTCTTAGAAATGAATATTTCCTCCAGTTACAAGTCTTCTGTTTCAGGAAAAGACACAAGCCTTTAAATGACCACAATGCTTAGACAAGTTTTTGAAGACATTTGTCTTCTTTTAATTAAATAACAGCACGTTTATATACTTGATATGTACCGAGAGACTCATTTCAAACTTAATACACTTTGGAAAAAAAGCCCTAAACAAATGAAGAAATACTCTGGTTAGTTTAGTGAAATAACGTTTTTCCTATACGACACAGATGCCTTCACTAAGTAATGCTTGACACAGATCTGACTTTGACCCCCAAGTGTGACCTTGAATATAGTGGCATCAAAACACCCATGAATGCAAGTACACATCCCGACAACAGACATTGACAGACATTTCAATGGCTTGTTTGGAGTTAACTGCAACATAAACTTTGGGCTAAGGATAGACGAACATCAAGACCTGGTCAAAACAATATCCCCCCAAAATAAAGTAACTTTATGTTTATACCATCATCTCTGTCCTCATCACGGTAAGAGCTCACGCTGTCGGGTGATCGGGGCGATCGCTCGTCCTCGATGCTGGAGCCATCACTGGCCGACGACGATGTCTCCCGCTTGAGTATCCGCACCATCTCGGGCGATGCCGCGACGTCGAGCGGCGTCTTGCCACTGTCGTTGGGCTGGTGCGGATCAGCACCATGCTTCATTAGTAGCTGCACCAGCTGAAAACAGACAGAAGGAAACATTCATGCAACTATAATTTTTATAACGTAGGTTCTTGGCTTGAATCCCCAATCAGCGTTATAACGGATCTACAGTGTATTAGATAACGAGGGCAACCGTTTTGACATTACAGCTTCCATTTAAATCAATTTTTAAATTATTCAAATCATTTTCATTTAAAATGCATCACTGGTACATTCTTGAAATAGCCGGTTTTTATAACTATTTCTAAAATGTTTATTTGCACGGCTGTTATAATTAGGCTCCCATATGACAGTAGTGGTACTTTTAAAACACAAGTTATTTGAACAAAAAAAGAATCAAAAGAATTAAGTGGGAAAACATGTTAAATTATTTATAATTTTCTCTTTGAAAGTTTATGGAGATGACAGATGCTTCAAATGCAGGATTATTATCAATGCAACTCAATTAAAATATTGTGAGATTCCAGCCTTTTAATGTAAGATTGTATGAGAAATCTTTATATTTCAAACTCAGCTCAAAAACGGCCTAACTCATTATATACAATTTTGCTAGTTAGTGCCATGTTGTGTTGGTTATTGTATAGCATTCCAGGAAACATTTTTTAATGTGGACACTCAACTAATCCTGACACAAACAAAGATTTATGGGTTACTTTGTCCATGTTCTCCTGCTTTCAAAGATTAATTATGAGTTACAGTAAAAATACTGCAAAAAGCTTCCAAGGAAATAATAGAAGTGACGTCTAAAATTACACCAAGTAAACAGCAACTGTGCTTCAGTTATGACAGAAATATATTCTGTCATGTTTTTTTCCAGTAATTATGAACAAGCTGGTGCAGCTAGAGATATATTATCAGCAATGAGTCCAGAATAGCACAATATCACCAGGCTATCTACAAATGTCTCCCTGACATGTCATGAAAACACTGAAAAGGAGAACTTTTGTTTGAATTATTGCATGAGCATAGGAAACTGAATATTTTTTGTATATACATTTGAAAAATAATGTTTATTTAAGTTTGTTTGGTTTGCGCTGATCAAGATATTTGCACTGGCAGAGCTCCAATTGTAACCCAAAGTAATAGGAATGCTATTGTACATGTCGTTCTTTATGTACAGTATGACCCAGGAACCTTCTTATAACTGTTTATTTTCCACGTTTTACACCATTAGAGACAATGAACTAAAGAAGTGCTGATTATAAAGTACATTTCCAAAAATTACCACTGGCAGTACTGAAAAGCCATAATAATTATGTCACATTTATTGTAGCCAGAGATGCCGGGAAGAACAGTTTTTTCCACAAAATCTTGTTACAGGAGACACAATTCACTGCCGTTGAACAGGCCGGTCTCTCTAGAGGAAGACAGACGGGACATTTACATAATACGCCATGTTTATTCATGGCATCTGATCCACGCCGTCCACATGTGACCAAATCATGTCCCAGCATGCATCTGCACAGACTGCCCCACCCAGTCTGTTTGTACTCAACACTCTTCTCATAAATACATGGCACACAGGTTGTAAGAATAGTTAAATCTTTTTCATAATGGTCTTAAAAAATACAACAAAAACAGTTTATTCTTAATGTCTGTTGTGTATTGTTATTTTGTGTGTTTCATGCAGTGTTTGTTTTTGTAAAGGCCATTTTGTCATGGTGCCCTTAAACCTGACCCTAACTACATGTACATTGTTCGCAACATTTTTTCTTTTAACTTCTATTCAATATATATAAAAATTCACACATTTACTTTTACACACAATCTGAGTCACGAGACTAAAACATGGTTGAATAGAAAATGCTTATTTTATGTTGACTGAAGGATATTTTTCTGTCTGATTTCAATTTGAATTGGTGCTCAATAATTTTAAAATGTAATCTATTGTAAGCATTTATAACAACTTAGGTCACTTCAGTTCTCTATGGATTTTTCTTTACATCTTATAATTTTGTCTAAAAGCATCCACACAGAAATAATATTCTTTTATGAAGCTTTTATTATAGAAAATGACTTCCTTTAA
>Ga0224511_10003610_pt1 | contig 11265 bp, 5 predicted proteins | sample SF_May12_sed_USG_2_FD_169988 | JGI IMG/M metagenome (GOLD analysis project Ga0224511, IMG submission 169988) | Sediment microbial communities from San Francisco Bay, California, United States - SF_May12_sed_USGS_8_1 | ecosystem: Environmental > Aquatic > Marine > Sediment | place: USA...
AAGTAGTGTTTTTTAACTGACAGCGATTTGTTATTGTTTACATGGTTTAAATAATGACGTCATTTATGACGGTTACAATTCAAATACTCTTCCGGCTTGTGTAAAATGCGGTTTTACCAGTACCATTCGTTTTCTTTTCAAATAACACCTATCTTTCATCTCAAAAAGAATATTTCTTTGATGAGCGCCCATCGATAGGCGGCCATTTTCCTGCCAGGAATGCAACTAACGACGTAACTCAAAACCAAGAACTGCACGTGCTTCTTTTCCAAGAGCTTTTATCGCATAATTGCCCTCCACGTGCGGGGCAATTATGCGATAAAATCTGCCGAGGCCGAGTAATAATATTTTTTCAACGTAAATTTGTTACTATATATAGTAACATATGTATTATATTGTGATAATTTGATGGATTATGTATTGACTTAGTGATAAAAGTTAAAATATGAGCTATTCTGCGTAGATTTAAAGTGATATTGGGATTTAACTCTAAAGTGCGCCCAAATGCGTTGTATGCGGCAACTGCTGTTAAAACCTGACTGTAATGTCACGCGATCACATGATTATGGCTCAAAATCACGTGATTCGGTCAAAATGGCGGCGACACTGTCCAAAATGGCGGCGCCCATATGGCGACCATTAAATCGATTTTACAAGGTCATCGTTTTTCAAAAAGTATTTTTTTAAAAACCCGTTATAGTTATGGCTTTTTAATAAAATGAGAGTCAGTTTTGTTCAACCTTACTGTTTCCTTTAAAGTATTAAAGATGAGAAAGTATGCTTTTGAGGATGATTTATAATGTTAATTATTTAATACAGTCATATGAAATGGATCAAGGACTGGCCTAAAATATATTGGAATCTTTGAAGCCCGCAAGATTCACAACATCCAGAGTCCAATCGAGAGGGATCTATGCATCTCTTTACTCCAGGTGGTGAGGTGGTTTCACCTCTGGTGTTTACTGGTACCTTTCAACTTCATGTAAACTTGTACGAATCGGATTAGAAATAAATCCAAATGTCCTTTACAAACTCCGCTGATTGCCTTTTTAAAGACATTTCTTGTTTGGAGTAAGGTCAATATAACAAGGTCCTTAAATTCCCTGGAAAACAATTTTTGTTTGTGGGAAGGTAGGATTGAAGGTCAGGTGTTTTGGTGCCGATCATTGTATTAAAAGAAAATATGTCTGTTTAGGGAAGCAATCAAAATCTGTTAAGGGATTTGCTCTTGTCGTTTTGAAGGCTTGTATATTGATTGTCAGGGCTGTCATAGCAATCATTAACAAAAGCGCTGACAGTTGGTTATATTGACTATTTCAAAGACAAGCACCTACCTTCTTACGAAACATGCTAGACATATACATCTCTTCCAGAGAACTTTGGTCCCAGAATAATTATTTAACACTGGCTGTACAGTGTAGTAGAACTATGACTTATCGCGATTGTGCGTTTGTGACGGCTGCCCCTAAACAATGGAATGCCCTACCTAAAACACTAAAAAGCTGTGAAAATCTGCCAGTGTTCAAGAGAGCACTGAAACTGACTTATTTAAAAGGGTTTATTTGGACTGATTATTTTAGTACCAGTTTCGCTTTTAAGACATTCTTAAGTCTTAAATGGATAGTTTATGTACATTGTATGTAGGTCTTTTTAACTGTTATTTTGAATTGAATTTGTAGCTTGAGTAATATTAATGTTTCAATTTGTTTTGTTTTAAATTGTATTATTGATTTGGTTATTCTGTACAGTACTTTGAACATGTTAAAGATGCTAGGTCTGTATCTTTATACCCTTATAATCAGTCACAAATCTGGCAAAATGTGAAGTATACTAAATAAATTAACATTGCAAAAGGATTTGCAACATTTTGTGACAAATAATGTGTTTATTGAACCCTGGACCTCTTGCACCCAAAGCGGATGCGTTACCACTGCAACACCGAGTCAACTGAGAGTATCGAGTGTTAACAAGCTATTTAACTGTTTCGACGCAATGGGTAGAAACGTAAATAAACAAAGCCAAATTTGCGGGCCAGACATTTTCAACAAATACATTTTTTCTGTAATATTTTTACATGCATGAATAATTATATTTGGCAGTTTCTCATATTTACGAGAGTAGGTTTCGCTGCTTAAATATGGTTAGAATGTAAGATGTAAACATTTCTGACCTAAAAAATACAGGCATAGCATCTTTAATGAACATGAAAACTGATTTTAAAAGAAGTTTGGTATATAATATTAATAATACTAATACTAATGTTTCAATTTTCGAATGATAATTTTATTGACTACCTATAAAACTATTTAAATATTGATAAATATGTTGGTTGCAGGCAAATCCTGAGACAAACCAGACCAAATGAGATTATAGTGGTTTTCCATGTGTTTGTGAGCCATCACATGATGATTGACAAGGGAAACAAGGTCCTCATACACATCGGGAAGAGGGAACTGAGTGGTTCGCAGGGCAACGGACATGTGATGGAATTTGTCAGGTATTTCAAACTATATAAATATAAAAATGTATAAGAAAAGTTCCCGTCTGAAAGTCAATAAACTATTGTATTTTATCCCCCTATGCCCCAACCCCATGTGCGAAATGACAAGACATGTATTAATCACATTTAGTATAAGTGAAGCATTTAACAGTCATTTATATGCAAAATGGACATTTTTAGCTCACCTGAGCACAAAGTGCTCATGGTGAGCTATTGTGACCGGCCTTTGTCCCTCGTCCGCCGTCGTCCGTCGTGCGTTGTCCGTCGTGCGTCGTGCGTAAACTTTTTTACTTAAACATCTTCTCCTCTAAAACCGCTCACTGAATTTTGACCAAACTTCACAGGAATGATCCCTGGGTGGTCCCCTACCAAAGCTGTTCAAATTGTTCCTAATGGTTGCATAAGTAGGTCACGGGGTCAAAAGATTTTCAAAATGCATTTTTCAAAAATCTTCTTGTCTGAAACTACAAGGCCCAGAGCTTTCATATTTGATATATAGCATCATCTAGAGGTCCTCTACCAAAGTTGTTCAAATTATTTTCCGGGGGTCAAAATTTTACATTGAATTATATAAGGAAAAATTCATACGACTTCTTCTCTTGAACCGCTGATTGGAATTTTACCAAACTCAACAGGAATGGTCCCTGCGTGGTCCCCTTCCAAAATTGTTCAAATGGTTCTGATTGGTTGCATAAGTAGCTCATGGGGTAAAAAAAATAGGTTTTTAAAATGCAACTTTCAAAAATCTTCGTGTTTGAAACTACAAGGCCCAGAGCTCTCAAATTTGGTATATAGCATCATCTGGAGGTCCTTTACCAAAGTTGTTAAAATTATGCTCCTGGGGTTAAATTGACATTGGAACGGGGGTCACAAGTTTACATTGAATTATATAAGGAAAACTTCAAACTACTTCTTCTCCTGTGGTAGTATTCATAAAACAACTTAAGTCAAATGTGTATGTATCACTCACTTCTATTAGCTCTTTTCGGTGTTACCTTTATTCTCATTGGCTAAGTAAAAAAAAAATAACTTAAGTTTCTTTATGAATATGGGCCCTGAACCGCTAATGGGAATTTGACCAAAATGAACAGAAATGATTCCGGGGTGGTCTCATTCCAAAATTATTTAAATGGTTCTAATTGGTTGCAAAAGTAGGTCACGGGGTCAAAAATTATGTTTTCAAAATGCAATTTTCAAATATCTTCTTGTCTGAAACTACAAGGCCCAGAGCTTACATATTTGGTGTACATATGTATAACATCATCTAGAGGTCCTCTACAAATATTTGGTGGACAACATTAGTGGTCCTCTGCAAATGGCTCCACTGTGACCTTTGAACTGTTCCTTAGGTGAGCGACACAGGGCCTTTTGGACCCTCTTGTTTAATGATTTCATATCTTTTAAAAAATTAGCTAGCATATTGCTTAATGCATATGGGTTTCGGAACGCATAGTTATTTACTTTTCCGCCTTCTACAATTGTTAAAGTAATCAAAGTAAAGTAGTAAAGTTTGTGTAACATCAGGTGCTTATATGAAAAAGACAGGGTTGTTGTCTTAAACGGCTATTTATTGTTCTTAAATATAAAATATGTTTTATTTGTAGACATTTATAAACAAGATATGTTAATCATAATAACTATAAGGTTTGATATCTTTTTTTTAAGTTAAACATGTTCTAAAAATTATTATACCCCCGACAAACGAAGTTTTAGGGGGTATACTGGAGTCAGGTGGTGGTTGGTCGGTGGGTCGGGTGGGCGCCCTGCTGGTCTTGTGCAGATTTCTTGTCCGGGACATAAATCTAAAACTACAAAATATATCAACTTTAATCTTTGTAAAAGAACAGTACGTTTGCCTTGCCTAATGTTGGAGTTATTGCAATTTGTTAATTTTACACTTTGAACTTTGTCTGGGCCAAATCTCTAACACGACAAGAGGTATCAACAAGAAACGTTGTAGGTAGATATATCTCACTGGATAGAAGTGCAGTGTAAAGAACCTTTTCCTATTTTGGAGATATTGCCCTTTGTTATTTTTTTACAAATTGAACATTGTCTTGGACATATTCTGAGAACTTTAAAAGGTATCAACTTAAAACTGTAGACAGATCTCACTTGAATGGAAGTGCAGAGCTTAAGACAGGGTTCCCACAGTCTTGAGAAGTGCTTGAAAACGAGTTATTTCCCTTGAAAATTGGGGGTGAACTTGTTTCTGACAAGCGCATGTCGAGGGTATTCGGCACTAACTTGTGACAAGCTCTAGTTTTAACTTGTAATGTATTATTCTGACGTTATTTCCTTTATAGTGTGTTTTGGCGTCAAGCTCTTATTTTACAATAGTGTACTTACATTAATGTTTTTAAATGTTTATATCTCAAGATCTATATGAGATAACGGCATGACCATTTCAGCATATGTTCAAGTCAGTTTGTTTAACAATATGCATGTTAAAACCTTTTGAGGGAACCTCCTCTTACTAAAGCGACTTATTTTTGATAGTCCTCTACCGCTGCTACGTTTAGTGAGACGGTGTGAATAAAGCATAAGTCAAACATTTGGCTCAAGGTCAAGATCACACCTGAAGGTCAAATATTTTAGTTTGCATTTTGTCTTCTCTATATTAACTACATTCTATGAAGGATTTATGAAACTTAGGTCAAATGTGCAGTTCATCGAGACGATTTTCCGATAGCATAAGAAAGCCATTTTAACGCAAGGTCAAGGTCACACTTGAAGGTAAAATGTTTTAACCTCCGTTTGGTGTCCACTTTATATTTTCCACATTGTTTGTAGGAACCTTGGCTTAAATGATCAGTTTACTAACACGATATGCAACGGACATATGCATAAGGTCACACTTTAAGGTCAAATTGTTGAGGTTGTATTTCTTGTCCGCTCCATATCTCCCTTTTCTTTAAAGGATTTTCATGAAACTTGGTTTAATATTTAGTTTTTGTGAGACAATGTGCAAAATACATGGTCAATGCCACACTTGAATGTCAAATATTTGAGTCTACGTTACCTGTCAACTTGACATTTCTCCAATTCGTAAAAGGATTACTACGAAATTTGGGCGCACAAAATGTTTACTGATGCCGTGTGCATATGACAGCAGTTTTGAGTCAATGTCAATGTCACACTTAAACGCCAAGTGGTTAAGCGCGCGTGTCGGGTCCGCTTCACATCGCCCACATTCTTTGAAGGAGTTTAAAAACATAGCCCAAATGTTAAATTTACCGAGAAAGTGTGCATAAGTTATACGCTCGCTTTTCTGACTCAATGTCACACTTGAAGGTCAAATGGTGGAGGCTGCGTTTCATGCCCGCTTTATATCTACCAAATTCTTGGAAGAATGGTCATGCTCAAATAATAAGCTCACCGGAACAAATTGCAGCAGACATATGTCAACCGTTTTGACTCATTTGTCTTTATCACAGTTAGATGTCAAATGTATGAGTCTGCGTTGCTTGTCCGCTCAGTATTTCCCACATTCTTAAAAAGGTTTGTTATGAAAATTGGCTGAAAAAGGTAACTGAAGCAATGTGCATACAACATAAGTCAGCCATTGTAAGTATTTAAGCCTGCGTTTCGGGTCCGCTTTATATCTCCTACAATGTTTAAAGGGTTTTCATGAAACTTGACCAAGTATGTTTTATTAACTTAGATGTGCATTAAGTATTAGTAAGTAATTTCGGCTCAAGGTCAAGGTCATACTAAACGGCCAAATGTTTGCGCCTTAGTTTTGTGTTAACTTCATATCTCCCACACTCTTTGAAGGATTAAAATGAAACTTTGGCTCAAATAATTCAATCACTAATGCGATGTGCATTCGGCATTGATCAGCCATTTTGACTCAAGGTCAATGTCACACTTGAAGGCCAACTGTTAAGTCTGCGTTACTAGAAAAAAGTTTAGTTTGTTATTTGCGTAAGTTGTATAGCATGATTTCTTACACGTCCAATTTAATAACTTTTCTTTTGTCAGAATGGTCAGTGCTGAACTCAGTGAATATAGGTATCGTTTGATACTTGACAAGAAGGTTTTGACAAATGAGTACACGCAATACAGATATTGTGTTGATAGGCTTATATCCAAGTCTGGAAAAAAGAGATTTATAAATGAAACCTATGAAGGGAAAAAAGGCATTCGAGAACTACACGTGGGTTGGAAGACAATAGAAGAAATACGAGGTAATATTATATATTTTTTATGTTTCTACTATTTGGTATGCATATATAGTTGTCTTTGTCTTTTCGGCCGTCCGTCTGGCAGTTCGTCATGTCGTCTCTCCAACGTTTATGTCGCGTCTGACTCATAGTTTTATTGGCTAATACAATTACACGTTTTTGATAACTTGTCGGCATGTTCACTTGCGCACCCAAGTATTTGACGCGAAAATATTCAAGGTCACAGTCGAAAGTCATTATTTGTAGAGCGTATTTTTGTTTACGCAACCGTACGTATGGATACACTTCTAGTTCGTATTATAGTTTTATATAATATATTATACTTATACATGCGCAATAATGTATTTTGTAATTTTATGTATTTCAAATCATATTTGTATTGGCCGTGATTACCTGATAATACATTTACATAAAACTTTCCACTTGTACAATACATAGTTCTATACAATAACATGCCTTTATGCAATAGGACAATTTCAATGCTTCTCTACTATTACATATCAGTATCCCTGGGATATAACAGAAGATAAAAGGTGAAGGCATCTGGACATTGTGTAATAATGTCACACTTGGTGATCAAAAGTAAATGATATGAACAGCGTAAAAGTGTGGGTTCCCCGTGTCTGAGGACATATTTCTTGTTTTCGATACAATAAACAAGTTGCAGAGTTTGCATGGTCCGTGTATATACCGTCTTATCGATTTACGTTTAAATTGATAAAACGAAAAATGGAAATCAAAATGTTGTTTATCGTTTTCCGCTTTTTGTATTATTAAAACAAAAATAAATACGAAGCAATGTAATTTTTAGTTTTCTTTTGTTATACCCTCGCCAATAATAATAATGTCTGCCCATATACCATGTAATACGTTTGGGCAGCGACTTACTTTCACAAACTGACATATGTAAACTACATCTAGTTGACACATTTCTCATGCACATTGATATACGCAATACAGAGCTTTGTTATGCTGACATAGCCATTGTATTGTCAGTCCATATCTTGTGTTTCAAGTTTGTGCAGCAAATTACTTCCACATTTCATATTCGATTAAGATAAAAATTTACATAAACATGTAATCTTCTCAACGTGTAAATGTGCAAGATTTGTTTGTAAATATTGATCTAAACATAGTATACTTCTTTGAGCATAGCTATATAGTGTTTGTAATCATACTATGGCATACATTTGTAAGGAGTTGTTCTGCATTGGTTTCCCCACATTTCAACTTGGCTTTCATTTCTGTGCAGGGTATTGTGGTGCGGGGATATTTGTCACATTCTTTGACAAAGCTCTAGTTCATATTGCCAACAAAAACACCGCTTGCGAATAACAATAGTTGTAATCCGGAACTCACCGATTATTGGATTTTCCAACTCTCATGTCACGTGACCCGGTACAAACAAAAATCAACTGATTGCTATTTCCCTATTGAATAAGAACATGCTTTAAGACAATGCCAACTAAATGATGCGAATGGAGGGCATGTCATAGGGATAGCATGTACACAAACAGACCAGACATGCAAGAAATCCGACAACTTATGGACAAGAAACATTGAACGTTATAGATTATGGATATTTGGCAGTGTAGCCGCATTCAAACAGACATCAATGTTGAAAACACGAGACACCATCATTTCGCATGCTCAAAGATTTGTGTGTCGGCAATGTTTCATTGTCTTGAAGTTTGCGTTTTAAACCTGTTTAGCAGTTAAAGTAGTAAGTAGGTCTATCATTTTTTATATAAATAAACTACACAAATTTTACAACTTTTAGAATTTGAAAAATACGGTCACCGCCGTTGTTCCATTTTTACCTGATCAACACAAGTTTCATGCGATGCACAAACAATTTAAGACATTAACCTTATGTAACTGTTACTTTGTTTGTGAAGTAAACATATAAATTGCAACATTATTTAAATAAATCTGTACAGACTTGAAATTGAAATCAAACATGCAAATATTTTGGGTGGTAATGCTAACTGTATTCTAAGACATCATTATTTTTTACAGCAGGGTTTAAGTGATCAAGTTGTGGCTTAGTATCCGGGTTTCACCCGTCCCATCCGGCATAGAAACAGGCTTTTAGATATAATTATGTAAATCTGTGGCACACTGCGAAGCTATCTCATCTTTAGCACACCTAGCCGAGAAACCTTGTGAACATTAATCAGTATTGTGCTATGAACGTTTGAATGAATTAGAATATAGTTATAATTAGAACTTCATAGAATGAAAACCTTAACTTTTCTTGCAGTACATGTATTATACCAGCATTTCATAAACTTAAAACCTGCATAATCACCATAAAAATGTGTGTTAATGTAAATAAATGAACAGTTTCTTTTACTGTAATACATTTTTATACTTGTCCTGTACCTTTTTGTAAAACAACTGCTGTTTGTGTTTAAACATGCATATTAGTAATTAAAGTGTGCTTCAAAAAGACACACCTTTGTTAATTCAGCGGAGCTGTCTAAAACTGATTTTGACCTAGATTTGCAGAAGCTTAGACCAATGGAATGCTGCACCAAAACATAAATATTCAGCGGGAAAATTGAAACCTAGCATTTTATTGGTCGATATTTTGTAGCTCAATGAAAATAAGGCAGTGCAATAAATATTGTTATGAGCAATATCCTTCCAATCTACACCATTAGAAAGATCTATTTGAAATAATTAAGAAGGGCAAAACTACATTTTTTTATGTTCAAGTATGAAACTTAACATTAAACGCGTTAGTTATAAACCGCCCATTGTTACAATGCGACAAAATCTTCGCATAACAACAAGAAATTGATCTAATAAATTTAAACGACTGGCCTAAAATATGTTGGAATCTTGCGGGCTTGCACATTTTTAAAAAGTAAACATTTTAAAGGCTACATGTCACATGACATTGAATTTTATTTTCCAAGAAGACCTGTTTATATATGTTATACCTCCTTTATTATTTAAGCAGCACCCTATGTATTTTAACACTAAGGGAACTAAGCTTTATGTTTTAAATCCCTCTTTGTTTCGTCACTACCTCTCTATTAACACAATGCACACATTAATGACAGTAGCCTTACAATCTAGTTCTGTTGTTTCCTGAGTTATCATTTTTTGCAATAAGAGACACAATGCAATATTGGGCCTTTGGTTTTCAGGTGGTGTGCATTCTTTTTGTAACAACCTTTTCATTGCAACTCATTTAATTTGTTATTTCACTTTTTTTCTCATTTTTACACTTTAATATTAAGTGATAAGTACATGCTTGGTGATCTATATTATAAACCAGCGTGCTTACTTCTAAGATACTGTAAAACTTCGAAAATAAGCGCATATCAAAATGTCAGCGCATACGGAATATATGCGCATGTTTTTCTTACCAGAAAATAGCATTATTTTATAAGCGCACACTTCTGCTGTTACCAAATAAAGTACCTTATAAGCGCATATTTTACCATTGTAACGTGAATATTTAGAAAATATGAGTTAAAATATTTGCCATTTTTATACACCCATTTTTGTTTATAATTTTATGTCTCATTATAAGCGCATATCGAAAATAGATGCACATGTACCCGAAAGTATAAGCGCATATGGAAAAAGGCGCATATTTCAGTCACTAATTTTATTGTAAGCATGTGCACTTATTTTCAAAATTTTACAGAATACCTTATACCTTTATGTTGTTGGGTTTCCATTTAAATATCTTGCAAATAAAGTTAATACAATTCTTATTTTGTGTGTTATGAGCTAGCCGGAGCGGGGAGAGGTAAGTTGACCTCAGGTTGTTGTGAAAACCCGCATTTCACAACATCCAGAGTCCAATCGAGTGGGATCTATCTTGACTCCAGGTGGTGAGGTGGTTTCACCTCTGGTGTTTATTGGTACCTTTCAACTTCATGTAAACTTGAACGAATCGGATTAGAAATAATTAAGGAATGATTCTTATTTTGTTGTGGTTCATGCAGATTAGACGTGCACGCGAGAGCTGGCAAACCAATAAGCGCGCTAGCGCTTTATGGTAAATTTGCCAGCTCTCGCGTGCACGTCCAATCTGCAAGAACCGCAACAAAATAAGAATCATTCCTTATATTTACATTTTATCTGAGTAATTTTAAAAGTTTAAACTTTCTCAAAACATTTTCAAAAGAAATATTAATAAAAGTATCCAGCTACCGTCCGAATTTAACAGCGTTAATGAGCAAGCGACGTTGTTTTCATTGGTCAAACGACGTTACGCTGACCAATCAACGTTATTTTATTAAGTAAAAATGTGAGCAGTGTGGGTCATGCAAAATGAACGTCGCTTTTTTATTTAGAAAATCATAATAAGGAGACATATTGTTTTTGCCTTGTCCGTCTGTCACACTTCGTTTCCGCTCAATAACTTAAGTACCCTTTGAGCCAGAACCTTCAAACTTTATAGAGTGGTAGCCCTTATTGAGTAAAGACCCCTATTGATTTTGGGGTCAGTAGGTCAAAGGTCAAGGTCACAGTGACCCGAAGAGTGAAATCCGTTTCCGCTAAATAACCCGAGTACCATTTGACCCAGAGCCTTCAAACTTCATAGGGTGATAG
>Ga0224511_10003611_pt1 | contig 11265 bp, 5 predicted proteins | sample SF_May12_sed_USG_2_FD_169988 | JGI IMG/M metagenome (GOLD analysis project Ga0224511, IMG submission 169988) | Sediment microbial communities from San Francisco Bay, California, United States - SF_May12_sed_USGS_8_1 | ecosystem: Environmental > Aquatic > Marine > Sediment | place: USA...
TTTCCCGCGCTATAACGTTTTTGGCTGTTTTAGCCTAAAAGAAACAGAAAATTTGTTGGATATTTGGTGTAAGATTAAAATTTATTTCACTCGTGATCATAGAAAATCATATTTTCACTCGTGGCTACGCCACTCGTGAAAATATTGCTTTCTACGATCACTCGTAAAATAAATTTCTATCTTACACCAACATTCAACAAATATCCTCTATATATTCATAATGTTCTTATCCCCAATACTATTGCTAAAATGTCATTATTAATAATTTTATCTTGCGAATAAGATACTCCACTTCATTTACAATTTAAAGTAACTACTGTATATATAAAATCATTACTGCAGCCACCATACTATTGTGAAGTTTCCTCGGCAACTATAATTAAATTCATTGATTTTCTGGTACTAGTCACTTGCGCATATCTAGATGAATAACTTTTGTATGAATGTTTAAAAATGACCAAAAAGTTCTACATGCATTCCCCCTTAATATTTAAAATCGTATATCATTATGTCACATAATTGCATATTTCTTTAGTTATTTGGTCAATTAATTTACGAAATATGTGCCGGTAATAGCTTTTTCGTAGATTTTAGTTACCTGTGTGTTACTTATGTATACACATTTTTTCTTGTCCATTGAAGTATTGATTCTGATTCTTCGTGCGCAATTTGAAGATAAAAGCTATGACGTAAAATTCTCGGTACATTTTCAAACCTCCAGTATGTGCTTTAATACGCAATATGCGCACAAAATAGGGATCAATCATTCAGTTTAGAGGTTGCTTTTCGAAATGGTAAAATTGCATATTTACAGACACTATGTAGATATGATCAAAGGGGCATCACTCCATCAGGCGCCGTCTTAACACTTCATGTCTAACTAAAGTTATGGAGGGAAGACATTTTTTTCTTGTCTGAGTTACAGTGACCTCAACATCTGGCCCAACTTTTAATCTCAAGCGGCATCGTTTAAAGATCCATAGAATCTCAAATGTACAAGCGATTTACACAAAATAAACCCCCAAAACAAGACAATCAAATTATTTTAGCTACTTGGTAAATTTCACTTTCAACAAAGCAGTATTATCGACGATGCAGCTCGATATAAATCGCTTCTCTATACTGTCAATTCGGTAATATACGGATGTTTCCGCGATGTCTTAACAACACGTTTGTTTCGTTATGATACTTAAGGGGCGTAGATAACATTCTGACATTTGGGCGGCAAACCCTACGTCGGTTAATTAACGCTTATTTTGGGCACGACGGATACAGACCCACATGTTTTACACATGTATAATAGATAACAGTTACGTTTTAAAATAACACACCCATTAGTTTTCGAAAGGTAATTTCTTAATAACTTAGCATGATAAATAAGTAACAAAACAAACATAAATAAAACACATGGATACTTAAATACATGTTTTAACGTACAGAACATTTCCAGCACATATACCGTAAAACGTCACAAATGTCACGTCACTAGGCAAACGACGTTTATAAGGGTTCAACCGTTACGCTTTGCCACAATAAACAAACTGTCCGAATAGTAAAATCATTTTACGTGTTTCCGATTATAGTATAAGTTAGTGTTTTTGTAGCAGGATTTTAGCCATATTTTTTATTAAAATTGTGTTTCAAATAAAATATCGAGCGAAGCGAGCGAAAAAAAAATGAGGAAATTGAGCATTTGTGGCATAACAATCATAGGTCCACGACCCCTCGACCCGCTAGTGATTTGTCACGCTAAAATTAACTAAGATTGCAATTAATTGACTTCTACAATTCTTAAAGGCAGAGAAAAAAATAAATAAAAACAATGCATCACAGAGTTATTGCTTAAATTACAAGGTATCCTATGTTGCACCAGAAATGGATCCAATATAGTCCACCAGTTACCAGTAACAAAACAAAACAGATTCTTACGAATCACTATAGACGAACAACGGGGATTAAACAAACACCATGAAAGCCGGGTTATAATTGCTGCAATAAAGACACTGATCATCAGGGCAATCATTGCACAGAACAATAAAATAATCAACGGGCGATTGCCAGACTCTCAACCCGTGTTTATGACATATATTTTTGACTAATCCGTTGTGACCCCGTCCGAACAGACCGACGGAGACGTTTACTGAGAGTGCAAGGTAAAATTTGTGTGGAACGCCGAAAAGCCTGTCATTTCTGTATAACGACGACTAGCCAAATTATTGGGGCGGCGGACGCCGCCCCTGCCGCCCCGTTATCTACGCCCCTGTACTTCAGGAAAAATAATACATTTTGTCAAACATTGTATTTGACATTCATCATCCGTCCAATAAGTTATTTTCACACACGTTCAATCCTTCTGTAAGAACAATTAGGAGTTTCAGTAAAACGACAAATAACGTACACGCCAGATGCTATGGGAAATTAAGAAGCTACCCATGTAGCAAGATTATCGAGTGATTTGTGATTGTGTGGCTTTCCTTTTCTCAGCTTAAGTATAAACCCAAATCGCTTTGCCACAGAAATAGAAGCGAAGTAGACATGAGAAAACAGCCGGAAACCGTTTTTACACAGTAATCATGATCTACCGGTCCCATTTTTAATCCCAAACGTTTTACAAAATGAACTGATATAGCAAGTTTTATCACTACAACTAATGCTTAGCTATAGTTATAAAATGAAAACCATGTGTCTATTTTAGTTCTAAAGACATGTATATCAACCCGTCAGGCCCAGCTGGCAATCTCAAGCGTCATCGTCAAATAAGCTACATTAAGACCAATTACATTATCTATTTTCTAACTAAAGTTATTGAGCAGAAACTTTTTCTATTTTTGATCACAATGACCTCGACCTTGAACACACCTGTCCTAATAGCGCTTTTGACTTGTATCGTGTGTACGAAACATATATAAAATATGTAAAAAATTTCGTTTGATTTCGTGTGGAATTATTAGAATTATTCACTATTATACTCGGCAGTTAGGGGGCCTTCAACGTGAAAGATTTCAGAATAGTATATTCCTTTTTAAATGATTACTTCAGTCAATGTTGAGTTACCTCATTGGTGCGGTCAAATAATTTAATTGGGGTTTACAGACAGTTTTCTTTAGCTGCAAACCTCGCAATTACTCATTTTCTGACTCAGACGCGCCTAATTTACTCATTCACCACCCTGCAGACTACATAATTGAGCTTACCAGGACACTTGATCAGAGAACAATTCTTTGTTTCTGAGTTCGTGCCTTGACAGTCGTGGCCACCGAACAGCGTTGGGGGGTTGGTACACGTTCTTGTGCGGACTCTGGTACAACTCCCGCAGGTCTCGGTGCACGTTCCCCATGGTCCCCAATCAGTCCAGCCTCCATCGACTGAAAATGGTACATACAATTCAATTTAGAAAAGGCATTAAGTCGCCGGAAAGGGAATCTAACTGCTTTACACAACCATAATCCAGAATTGAAGCCATTTTGAAAAATGTGTCACTTGACTTTAATAATACATGTATCTAGTTCAAATTAGAACCTATAAGATAACACTTACTCTCATATGTTTTTGTAATGAGTTTGTTGTAAATTTGTTAAAAACAAATGGTGCAAATTCATATCATTGTGTCAGGTTTTGCGCAACAATCCATGTTCATTTTGACGTTTTTACTCTTCTATGTCCACAGTTTACTATTTACTTTTTATGAATGTAATATACCTAACAAAAATTACAGCTTAAGTCAATAAACCTTATGTTCTGTTTGTGGTGTTCTTTTCTTAAAGCCATTGATTGATAATAAATAATCGGCTAATAGGCAACCTTCACCAATGCATATATTCATATCTGGCTATAATCCTTATAATATGTTTATGTTGTCATAAAAATACAGTAAGAATTTAACCAAAAGCTAGTTGCTAACAATAGGGCACATGCCAATGTTTGTGGTTAAATCTGTTATTTAAATTATTGGTTTGGGTTATGGATATATCAATTGGGTAAACTCTGATAACTTATATCATTGAAAGCCAGATATCTGCTGATCGTTTTCATATTGTAGGGTCTATGCCTTAAGCGCTTTGTTGTTTAAACTACTCACAATATGATAATAACTGTTATAGTAAACCGATTGTTGGGCACATTTTTGTCTCATAGGTATGGAACAAGGTTTTTAAACAGTGAATAATATCATTTTAGCAACCATTTTAACCAAACAAAAGCTTGCAGTAGAAATCTCTTTTGCATTTTATTAAACACATGTTTTACTCTCTTATAAAATACATGCGCAGTAATAACGTAACCAAGAAAATGCAAATCGAAACATATAACTCCTAAATGTGTTGAATGAACGCAAAAGCGTCCTTAAACAGTATAATTAATCGTGCACTGCAAGTACTAAAGCTATTTCATCGTGTTTACTGTGTTGAATTATGTCGTCATTTTACGTAACATATAAAAATAGATATGGTACTAAATATCAGTTATATTACTGGAACAATGACACAGACATAGTACTAGTATTCATTCCCATAATTTAAAATGCGTTTTAATAGACAATGTTATACACAGATATGGCATTTCTGATTGATGTACAATTTAATATTCAAATATTGCGTTTGTTATCTTGCAAAACGTAGTAGGCATGAATGGTACAGTACGTTACTTTGTGTACATATAGCATATATTGCAGTTTTTAGCAATGCATAGACACCTAAAATAATATTCAATATTGATAGGCCAATATTTGTGTGTAACTTAGCTTTTTTATTATTATAAAAATAAACTAAAAAATGTTTATAAAAATAAGTATGGATTCTCTCTGGCTTATTAAATATGTTCATTCTTTATTAAATGGAGTATGTCCACTGATATGTTTATAAGTTAAAATAACAAAACATCATTTAGATGTGCATTATAAAAAGCAATCATGTATACATATGTGAAAAATGATTACGTAATATTGTGAATCATTCTCAATTAACATTGACGAACTGCCTTACAAATTAAAAAGTGTCTTCATAGTCGCAATATGCTTATATTTACATACTCGTGGATTTGTACAGTACACAGAAAACTATTTCCAAAGTTTTGTCAGCTGCGTACATATATCTTTTATTCATTTCAGTAATGACTACTTGTCATTTTAAAGCATCTTTTGAAAAGGTAATATGTTACTGTAGCTTTATTCATTTTGGCGCCATGAACAATATGGTTAAATAATTGAAATCTATATCTGCACTAAATTGGATATCATAAATGTGCATAAAATCTTATTTTAAAGCACATGCTATACAATTTGTTACAATTTATACGAAAGTAACCATATTTTAAAATTTAATAATTTACTTATAACGCCAGCTGTATATTTGAACAATAATAGAATTATGAAAACAAGACAAACATTGATCATAACATATTAAACCTAAGCTGTAGTTAACACACATACATCATTTGAAATATGACTGCCAATTTATCGATAAAATGAGTTGCAATTTGGTATTGTAAAATCCGTTATCTTTATCCCGTAAAACAAGTGTTCACAGAGCGTCATCATTTTAATGTATAATTGCGTGCCACTGTTATCAACAAGTTTATAATGTAAGGCTAAATTAAATACATTTACTAAATGAAGTTTATTTGAAAAATCAAAGTTATGGGAGTCACAATTGTAGTGAAATGTTTCTGATAGCGATAGGCCTTCTCATACATATTATTTTAATATTACAATTTGATGCAAAGTTTATGCAATACATGTTTAGCTATTGATATGTTGACCCATTACCCACAATGCGTACATAACAATAACTCTACGTAAAATTGTGTCCCCGAAGGAAGGTCATTTTTACCTCATTGGGCGTAGGATGTACACTTTAATGGTAAAACATGATATCCAAGCTAAAGATTTTGTGGTTTCAAGATGTAAATAGTTTTTAATATGTATGTCCACTGAGTATACAAATGGCGACCATTTATTAAACAAATAACGAATGAATTGTAGATTTAATTTATCCTTGCTATAATTCTACAAGCTAGAACAACGTGTAAAAATAATAATAATAATAATAATACATATGTGTTTGTTCTCAACAAGAGTAAATTAAGTAAGTAATAAAATCCAAGGCGGCCATTTCAATTTGACATTTTGAAGGTTTAGGACTAATAGTACATCCGTGGTGGATGAAAGAAATGTTACATAAAATATGTAAAGATGCACGACAATCAACTTGTACAATAATGCCGTTAGACTTAAAACGGAGTCTAAAAGAAATAAAATGTATTATAAAGCTTGCTGTTTTACCTGCCGAAAAGCCCTGACATGGAGCAATTTTGCAAGTACGGGCGTCAGCATTATTTCCAGGACAACTGTCATTGAGTGCTGAGGCAAGTGTATTCGTACACTCACGCGTCCTCTCTTGCAGTCCTGTGTCACATGTAGATGAGCAGGTACTCCAATCCGACCAGGGTGTCCATCCAACTGTAAATTATTGAACTGATGAAAGGGAAAGCCCTCAGGAAGCATAGCCTGCACGAGCAAACAGCAGCCTCGGTTTTATTGAAGCTGTTCATCAGTGGTAATGAATGATGCCACACCACTGACGCCCCCTAGCGCATGAGCAAAACTCCATTTTCAAATGTAAACAACAAACATGTTACAACATACATGAAGACTATTACAGACATATACAGATGTTATCATATTTGCAGAACAAATTAGACTTTATTCAGAATGAATTTATGTGGATACATGCCACTTCATTGCAACATTTAAACACGTACTTGTTAGATACTACGAATGCATATGTACTGTTTGATTGCTGGTTCGCCAACAGAAAGTAATCTAAACAACTTTATAAAATGCGTAGTTTTTCACATGCAATATAAAACTAAATGTCGGCACCCGTGCCGTGTAAGCGTTTTACTTTCAAGATGTTACATGACCTGTTTGATGAAGTTGTTTGTAATAGATACTTTTATATTATGATTTGTTTTTGTTTTATAGATACAAAACCACGTCTGAAATCGTTGCATCTCACTTGATGTTTTTACAGTGAGTTCAATAGAATGTCTGACTTTTAGACTACTGAAATAATTGCCCGGAATGTTTATGTGTTATATGACAAGTCATGTTAATAGTGATCAACGGTATAAAAGTATAAGCTCTGCGTTCAATTTTACCTTTGCACTGGTAATCCGAGCATATCTTGTACGCGGAACTCTCCCCGAAGCACGGATGCCCGTCTTTGGACGGCCAGGGCGAGTCACAGGCACGATCACGGCGTTGCAGGCCAATGCCACACGATGAGCTACATATTCCCCAGGGAGCCCAATTACCCCATCCGCCGTGAGCTGGCAAATACAACATATATTGTCATAGTATTCCTCATTTTATAATACATTTTTGCGTAGGAATCATCTCTGATGTTATTTTAACCATTGATGTAAGGTCTTATCTTTTTATCAAAAATTTTCCTTCTACTTTCTATTCTCAGTAAAATGAATATACCGCTTGGTAAATATTTAATAACATGTTATTTAATAGCAAATATATATTAACAAAAGTCAAATTTTAGTAAAAAAGAGAAAATTGATTTTATTAACAAATGAGTACTTGGACACTGGTCCAATAGACAGAGTGTTGTTTGATCGTTTGACCCTATACAATCAGCACCACCGTTTGCGGGAAGAGGATTGTCACAAAGTCTTGCTCGGGAACTTGTGCCGTTCCCACACGTCACAGAACACGTCCTCCATGCTTCCCAAGCGTTCCATCCGCCATCGACAAACATACATGGCAAGTTTCAGGTCTACATTGCACTTATTATGACGAATGGTCAAACAGAGTTTATCGACATACACTTGTAGAAAAGAACATGTGCTTAAAAATGTTATTGATATGTTAGAATTGACCTATCGACAGCCGCCGTTTTGTCCTGGTCTTCATGATTTACACATCGCTTGCCTGAATACTTATTATAATATGAAAGCCATATCGCTCCATTATAATATTACTGACCAATTATCGGACTAGGTGATGGTGATAGACAAGTGAATACAATAGATGACCCGACAAATCTGGTCAGTCAAGACGCCATTTTGGGCGGGCTGTCGATAGGTCAATTACACACGTACCGACTTCACAGAGGTTACAGTACTGTTTGCAAAGTCGTTTAGCTGCATTGGGGCTGTCCACACACAGGTTCAGATGGGCGCAATTGGGTTCCAGGTCAACACAAGAGGCTATGAAGTAAAATTAAATATTTGCCTGCAGGTTTTTAAATAATATAGAATATTAAACTTTGAATTTCTTCAAACCTTGAATGTGTAATCGGTCAATTACTTGCCAGCTAGCATAGTTCAAAGTACCATTTTCTATGGTAAGCAAATGAGACTTTCATTGAATATTTTTTTTCTAACTGGAGCACAAGTTATTATCTTAAAGTGTAAAACTTACAAAATGTAATAGTTTTGCATTCAAGCACTTGTAGAGCATAGATCATTAGTTTAACTTTCACTTACCCAGTGTTGTGTTAGGGGATGTCAAAAATCCTACAACCAACGTTTCATAATTATGTTAAATGACCATAGTGTTGGGTTATTGTCAAATAAAATCACAAATACAACGTTAAATTAATACTAATAAAACACTAAACTAATTGTCACTCACTTTATAGCAACCGATAGAGATTAAACACACTATTAAAAAATAATAAAAAAATACCTGATGCCTTTGACAATAAACACAGTAAAAGAGAAATCGATCTTCTAACAGTCATGATTCGGTATTCTTCTTCAATTTTACAAATTTCATCTAGCAATTAAACAGCACATCTCATTGCACGATGTTATCTGAATAAATATAGGAGGTTTAATTTGGAAATAAGCTTATCTTGAGTAAAGTAAAGATATAGAACTTTATCATGTTAGAATGTACAAAACTTCCTACTTATTTGGTACGCAATACTGTATTCGCTCGCGTCTTTTTTACTAATTTAAACTACATTTTTCTTAAACACGATTACATTTTATTGGATCTAGTAGTAAACATATGGAAGAAAACCAACAACAACTACCTATTGCAATTGTGTTTTGCCTGCCCCGGCAACACTTTGAATTTGCAGCTGTTTTATATTTGGATCGATATAAAACGTTTTGTATTGTACACAAGGCCAAAATAAAGGCGTACGCAGAACACAGGCTAAAATAAAGAAAGACACGGTACGCAAAAGGAAGTGGGGGTTAACCCTTATGTATTGTCGTGTATGTGCTGAAATTACATGTTTTACAGTACAACATTTACCTACTACGTTAATTGCGCAGTTTGTAACAAAAACAAGTTGGCATTAAACGTGATTTAATACTGTAAACACTGAAAAACAATTTTCAAAGCGCCCCACATACTGAATGATATTTCTTTGTGAACTAGAAATGATAAGAAATAATACTTTACGTACTGCCAGTTTGTAGACATAAAAGTGTCGGAGAATTAATAAAGGTTGTAGGGCTGCAACGATTCGAAAAATTGTTTTCGGATCAGGATCCGAATCCAAATGAGGTTTCTTGCAGAAATTCGGACCCAGATGCTATAATTTATTAAAATATCACAATTATTTAAACACATGTTTCGAGTACACTATGAATATAATTTTTATTATCCTATCAATAAAGCCATACACAATAATTATGATTCCACAGTCTACGTTCGGCTTTAAACTTTAAAGTCAATATACCAGTCATATTATAGGCATCTAAACTGGATAGTGACATACTGTCTAGAGATATATCAATGATATAAACTTATAACTATCTGTGCATTAACATGAAATAAAATTTAAAGTTAACGTACATAAATGTTCTCTAGACATTTGGAATGTGTATTACCATAGTCAGATTAGGAAGATACAACGTATACTAGTTATGAACTGTTATTAGACAAAGAAAATGGCCCTGGTCTTCATATTTTTCTGGTCCTCATGGATCATGGAGTGTACATGTAGGTTGCTTACATTTGAAAATGGAGTTCCGCTCATGCGCTAGGGGGCGTCAGTGGTGTGGCATCATTCATTACCACTGATGAACAGCTTCAATAAAACCGAGCTGCTGTCTTCTCGTGCAGGCTATGCTTCCTGAGGGCTTTTCCTTTCATCAGTTTAAATTTTCTACAGACTTGTTTGTATTTTAATTCTGACTGTATTGTAACATGAACCATGGTCCATGCATAATAAATGAATTTAAAATTCAACCATGAAACAGGTTAAATATGTCATAATGTATAAATTATGTTACAATCGTATATGATTGTAGCTTGTACTTACATGCAGCTTAAAACAGATTGATAATATTATCAATTCCATAACTATTATACTGGTATATTATCTGTTTTATGTTTAAAAGTGTCATGAACAAAATAAATAAAAAAATAAAATCCGAGTATTATGTCAGAATTAATACATGTACATGCATGCATCCCCAATGTCACGTGTATTTTCATTCAGTTGTGCGTAAAATTACTATACTAATTTACTACAATAGGTTAATTGCAATACAATATAAACGAATGTCACACTATCATTTATAAACGACTACCATGGACAAATTGCTCCATTGGGTTTTCCCAAAAACTTGCTATTATTCGGGGATTGTTGTTCTCAATACGGCAATGTTCATTATTTGTTTGATCGTCTCCTTCCCCTTTCAGTTAAACAAATCCATAAATACTTTGTATTGGTACCTTACTCTAATCTATATCTGTATTGCTTCGAGCGCCTCCCAGCTTGGCGTTTGATAATCTAATTGATGACGATGACATTTTTTCCGCATTACATCTGACTATGGGACGCATCCACGAAACTTGAGACTTGTGCGACGTTACAGCAGCGACAGCAATGCTCGAACTCCTGTGGAAGAGAACAATACATACGGTTCGTTGTTATGATTTTCCTGTTTGCTTAAAATCTATTTGAAATAAAATTTCCTTTAAAAAGGAAGGGTTGCCAAGTTGTAGTGAGAGTTTTAATTGTTTTGTGAGACATTTTGGGACTTTTGTGAATGCTAGTCACAATTGGTACGTGTACAGTAAGTCCAGTACCAAAAAGTTGATGACACATCACACTGTAGTTCTGTCATGCGTTCAGTACGCATTTGTGTTCGCGAACGACCGCGAAAGTTCAGTAATTTAGTAGCTATGCCAGTCCAATACGAGTTGCGCCGCCTGTTTCATCTCATGAATATTCAAACGCATCGAAATTCAACCCAAAAAGCGCTGTTTTAGGTGCATATTTTAACAGT
>Ga0224511_10003612_pt1 | contig 11264 bp, 2 predicted proteins | sample SF_May12_sed_USG_2_FD_169988 | JGI IMG/M metagenome (GOLD analysis project Ga0224511, IMG submission 169988) | Sediment microbial communities from San Francisco Bay, California, United States - SF_May12_sed_USGS_8_1 | ecosystem: Environmental > Aquatic > Marine > Sediment | place: USA...
GTGCATTTTTCAAAAAATCAAGGGCAATAACTCCAAGGACAATTGACCTATCAAATTTTTTTTTTGGACGGGCATCATTCCAGTATAGTGGTTCATATTTATTTTAAGTTTCATGAAATTCTACTGGCTAGTTACTGAGAAAACGCAGGTGACGGACGGACGGACGGAAGGACGGACGGACGGAAGGACGGACAACGCCATTTCAATATCCCCCACCCTATTTCATAGGCGGGTGATAACAAAACATTTGAATGGCATATCATCGACATAAAAATAATGAATGACTTATTAAAGCAAAGACTTCTTATTCATGGGTACATATGTCTTAGGTTTTGACATTTTTTACTTGAATTGACAAATCAGTTTCTCTGAGCATGTTGCACATGCATTTTATAAAATTAAATTTAAAAAAAGCGCATGAATGTCAAAGTGTATGTCTGTGCTAACGAGTTTAAAAAACAAAGTACAAACCCAGTTCCATGCAATTCAACCTTAGACATTACACAAGCATGTTACCAGCAGTGGAGACAGCAGAAGCAGCAGGACTGGCCGTCTGCACGGTGCTGGAAGGGAAGAGAGGCTTTTTTCCAGGTGATCTTTTGTTCTTTTTCCCAGGTGATCTACTGCATATCACCTCACGCTGATGCCTGTAGGAGAACGCCTTCACAATCTGGCCAGGGTGCTTGCATCGCACGTGCCGGTACATGTTGCCCCTTAAATTACATTTAAACTCTCTTCGACTGCCATATATATTTAAATGAAGGATGTAAAAAGTTGAACTGTAAACATTCTTGTTGTTTCTATAAAACAAGATCTTGTCAGAGTAATGATGCATAACACCACTACACTAAATTTAGTCATGGATAGAAATTCAAAACTTACGGATAAAAGTTCAAAACTGCAGCTATTGCTCAGTCCATAAACATTAATCTTAGCTCTTCTTTTTACAAAAATAAACAAGCAACAATGTGATTCCAATAATAGGAGTTCTTATGGATAGAATAAAGTTTTAAAGGCAACTTACACTTCGGATGACTTTTGACCGCAGTAGCAACATCCATACATCTTTCTGTGCAACCGGTCAAAATGCAATCTGAAACTTGGTTTGCTGGAAGTGGAGTACTGACAGAAAACACATTTGAACACCTTTTCTCCCTTTGAGGTCCTTACAATTCTGTACAATGCCCTTGAAAATGTTTGCTGGTATTCAGATTCAATGGTTTCTGACTTGCCAGACTCATGTATTTCTTCAGCTAGTTTCCGTTGCTTTGCTTTCAGACCTTCTTCAGCATTCTGTTTGACATCAGGACCTCGCTTCTCAGACTGGGATTGAATTCTTAAATGCCAGTTCAATCCCCTCCTTGTGTCATACCTACTGTTACAAATCTTACAAATCCACACACCTTTGTGGTGCCTGATAACTTTATCAATTGCTTCTTCAGAGTCAAGACCTTGGTGACTTTTGACCTCTTTTGACTTTTTAGAATTCATGGCTTTAGAGACAACCCTGGACAGCTTGTTTTCCATTTCTTCATTTCTGACAACATTAATTGTACTCGTTTTATTCGGATGTTCATCCTCCATATGACGATGGCAACGATCTCTTCGATCAAAAGTGTGTTTACAGAATGGGCAAGAGTATGGCCTGTAGTTAAAATGTTTGTACAGATGAATCTTAAGTGTAGTAGCTGATGCCATTTTCAAATCACATTTTGGACAAACCAACTCCCCACTGTCAGCCAGCACTGATTTGTCAATTGTCTTTCTAGGGGTCTTTGGTGTCAAGCTGCTTTTCTCTTCCTTAACTGAACTCTTACTTTCACTGAAACTTTTGTCACAGTAACTTGGATCTGATTGCAAATGAACAGTTTTACAATGGTTCAACATATGTTGAAGAACTGGAGACTTGTAAGAGCATTCTGTACAGTAAACTGTTGTTCCTTGGTGCATGGTGTTCACATGGTACTGCAATTTCATTACATTAGCACACCTAAACTTTTGGCATAGCTTGCACGTAAGTTGTTGAGAATCAACTGGACTCTTCTCACCTCCGTCCACTTCTCTGTCAGAGTCTGAGTCTGTTGTTGATTTTATGTCTTGGGTATCTAATTGTTTCCTCAACATGTTAGCTACCTGATTGGTTTGTTTAATTGGCGTTTTAAAAACCCGTATTTTAGAGTTTGCTGGTAACCTAACTATGGTGATTTTCTGGTTTGCATGTCTGATTTGGGAATGCTTGTGAATGTCTCCTTGCTTTGTAGACTGGAAAGAGCACAATGAACATTTGTAAAAGCTAACTCCACATCTTGGTGACATGGAAAAATGGGTGTACAAAGATCGACTGTTCCCTTTCACTTCTCCACAAATTTTACACTTGTATTTTGTCTTTATCTCGAAAACACCCTTCGAGGAAACAGTAAAGGCATCAACTGATTTTGTTTTTCCTTCATTGTTGGTTACAAATTTGTCAGATCCTTCAGAGTTCACACTGCTTGAGTCATCTTTCTTTTTTGAATGTTTTTCTTGCTTCAACTGCTTTGCAATTTGCTGTTTATTGTCTTCCTGGCCCTCAGAATGCTCTCCTTCATTCTGCTTGTCTACTGCAGGTGCTTCAACTACTTTTGGCTGGACTCTATGTGCAACTCTGTACATATGTTTTATAACATCAAACTTATCACCACGATAATCACATTCACTACACAAAAACTTCTTATCGGGATTTTGGTGATGTATCAAGTGTCTTTTAATATAATTCTCACGAGCTGTGTACCTACACAGAGGACACTTTTTCAGTCCTTTCTTCAAAACACCTGATGTCTCTTTTGCAACAGAAGTATCCCTTTCTTTAGCAACCTGTTGATCATCCGCAGACTTAACATCTTGAATTTCATGAACTTGTGTTGTTTTTAGACCCAGATCATTTGGTTTCTGTGAAACATTATCAACTGTTTGTTCCAACCTCACCTGATCATCAAAAGTCTGCTCAAATATCCTGTTTTTAAACAAGTGTTCCAGCTCAGTTTTACTCACAGTGTCATAGACCAGAGGTAGGTGGCTATGTTCCTTCTGCAGGTGGCCAGCGATCAAAGTCCGCTCAATAGTACCCTCATCACAGTAGTGGCAACGGAAGAACACAATCTTCAGATGATCTAGGATATGCCTGTGTAGGACAAACTTCTTCGCAATCTTCTGATTGCAAATTCTACATTGAAATCGGAGATCTTTATCCATTGGTAGAAAGCAAGCAGACAGTGCCGAGTGGAGTCGACCTTCTCCTAAGATGTAATAATCTTTTGATGGACTCGATGCTTCATCTTTTGAAGTCCCTGCAACAGCTTCTTTAACTTTTGTGAATGGATTGTGTTGAAGAACACTTCCCTTTGTGTTTGAATGCAGAAGACTGCCCATTGATGGGAGTTTTAAGATTGGTTTCTTTGTTGTAGTTGTAGACTTGCGTGCAGTGTGTTTTGGAGGAGAGCTCTTGTCCTGACCGGTTTGCCCTGGTCTGACAGGCTTCAAATGGGGATGTTCCTTCAGATGTCTCATTGTGCTGATACGATAGTTGGACATGAATGTGCACTCTGGGCATCTGAACGGAACTTTGAAAGTATTTCCATCAGGAATCACAACTTCAGTCTTTACAGCATCAATCACAGGTTCTGCTTCATCCTGCTTTTCAATATCTGCACTTTGTTGAACTTTAGGTGATTTCTGAGGGGACTCTTTCTGCTGTTGTGGATCATCGATGTACTCTGTTTTTCGCAAAATTCTCAACGGCTTCCCAGGATGGTCCTTTTCAATATGCTTCATAATCAGCTGTTTCATTGTAGAAGTGAATGTACAGAATTTGCATTTGTAGGAAGTGAACTGCTTGTTCTCAATGTCATTATGTCCAGTGACAAGGTGCTGTTTTAAGTCCACTTTGTGCTTCCAGTATGTGCGACAATACTCACAATGGTATTTCTTCTTTCCTCCATCTTTGTCCATCTTGGCTTGATTATTTTCCAAAGTTTTATTTGGTGAAATAATAGGCTCATCCTCTGGCCAGGTTTCAGCTGCTTTGGATTTTCCCGATTTGATTTTGTGAACAATGGTCTCATGCTGGTTGACATGTTCAATCATTCTGGCTTTGAAGTCACAGTACTTGCACTGGTAGTATTGCGTACATTGCACCTTTTCCTCTTTAAGAGTGTAAAAGCTTCTAGGAGTGTGTCCATCTTCACAATGATCCATGATGTGAGACTTAACATTGGACTGATATGTACATGCTGTACATCCATACACCTTGATTTCATGACTACCTAGATGGTTCACCATGTGCTTCTTCAAGTATGGGAGAGTATCATGGCCTTTGGGGCACAGAGGGCAGAGGAATCTTTTCTCCCTTTCCGGCTCACCGTCATGAAGAGACTGATGCTGAATAAAATATGTCTGATTGTAGCTGAGATATTTGCAGATTTTGCACAGGAGATCTTTGGGACCTGCAGAATCCTTTGGAGAGTCTTTGTCCTTAATGATAAGCTTCTTTTCTTTTGTATTCACTTTCTGCAAACTCACAACAGGCTCCGTTAGGTCAAGGTCAGGTAACTCTGGTGTTTCCCTACCGTCGCACTGGTCACCTGATTCACTGTCATTGTCATCTGTCCTGCCTTCTGTACATCTCTCTTCAGCTTTATTCACTTCGTCAAGGAGCTTAGAAATATCCAATGTGTCAGTGTCTTCCGACGTGTTCTTCTGTTGTTTTGGTTCATTTTCAGAGAAGGGCTTTATTTTAGACTTTGGAACCACATGGAAGTTAATCTCTCTTTCATTGCAAAGCACTTGGCATGAAACTGACACAATTCTAAGCTTATCAGGATGACTTAGAACCATATGCTGAAACACAACAGATTTGTTCTCAAACTTGAATGAACAATGTGGGCAAGAAACAATTTTAAGCAAATTATTTTCCAAGTGCTGTACTAAACTGTCAGTACTGGGCAACATTTGGTGGCAGTATGTGCACTTCAAACTCAGTTCATTTTCTTGGTGCTGCTTCAAATGAGCATCATAGAACCGCATCAGATTCGTCTTAAATTTACACTGACGAAGAGGGCACTTGTACAGAATGAAAGTCTTACTCAAGGCATGTGAGAACAGATGTCTCACATGACTATCCTCAGCATAATCCTTCTGGCCACAGTGACAGCAGAGGTAGCAGTATTCACCCTGGTGACACTTGTCCTTCAAGTGCTCCCTGTATTTCCCAGATGAGAGACACACAAACCCACAGTTCTCATATCCACAAGCATAAAATGCATTGCCGTTATGACCTTCTATTAATTGTTCATCAAACTCTGCCAACGCCTTGTTCACTTGAACCTTTGTAGCTTTTAAAACTGGTGCTGAAATTGGCTTGTCCTGTTCAGAAATAGGAATCACTGCATCTTCTAGTATCTTGTCAATGTTCATTTCATTTTCTTGATGAGATGGATCTAGCTTTTTAAACTTGGAATCTATCACTTGAGCAACAGTGTTTTCTGTTTCAATCTCAGATTGTGATAACGATTTGTTTAAAAGATCACTGTCATCATCTTTATTATCCTTCTGCTGAATAGCCTCTTTTTCACAACTCTTGTCTACTTCCATTTCTTCACCATCTTCAACACTACAATCCTTTCTAGGAATATCTGTTTCATCCACACTAGCTGTTGTATTCCCCTTTGCTGTTTTGTCACCATCGTAATCCTCATCTGAGTCATCAACTTCCATTTCTGCACTGAAATGTTCATTTTGATTAAGGGGTTCTTTCACTTCCTCTTCAGTTTTAACTTCAATACTGTCCTTTTCGTTCTGCTTTGCTAGTGAGAATGTCTCACAAATTCTTATTTGTAGACAATTATTGTCCTCCTCCCCATCAAGAACTATCACTTCAGCCGTGCTTCCATTCTTTTCAGCAGCTGGTTTTGTACCTTCATTGTCATCATCAGTGATATCAATTATATCACCATCAATTTTAGATTTCTGATAATTTGGAACAGGTGCTTTTCCAGATTTCAAAGAATTTGCCACAAGATTGTTCACAATACTGCTCACTAGTTTACATTTCTGAAACTCTTTCTTTACTATTTGCTGAGCATTACAAGAAGAACAGGCAAGTGGAACTGCATGAAAATGTTCCCAAAGATGCTTTTTGAATATCATTTCATCTTTCGTAAACTTTTTGCAAGCTTCACAAACAAAGCCTTGACCTGGCCTGACTCGAAATAACAAGTTCTTTGATGTTGGTTCAGTTTTTGCATTTTCTTCTATTGCTTTTGGTTCCGTTTGAGGCTGTATAGGTCTAAGGGTCTTTGCAGCAGTTTTTACATTTGGGATAATGGAAGCTTTGCCATCAGGACTCACCGGCACCGCACTAACAGTTGTTTTCAAAACAGGTGTAAGAATCGACTTGAGGTTCTGGATGGAAGTTTGACCCAACTGCATCTGAACTGGAGCTGCTCCTCCTACTGCTGGTGATGTAAACGTCTGTGATACTGGCTTCACCTGACTTAGTGTAAGCTGTAGAGGCATCTGTGGCTGGTTCTGGATGGAATTTTGACCCAACTGCATCTGAACTGGAGCTGCTCCTCCTACTGCTGGTGATGTAAACGTCTGTGATACTGCCTTCACAGGACTAAGTGTAAGCTGTAGAGGCATCTGTGGCTGGGGATTTGAACTACTCAAAAACAGCATTGGCCTTGAAACAATGTCCGTTATATGCCCAGGGCCTGCTGATGGAGTAACAGGTCGAGGCCCTTGTGTCGTGACAGAAAGTCCTGGTCCAGATACAGGGTTTCTGACAAACATAACAGGTTGACGAACAACGCTTGAATGGCCTGCAGATGGTACTGTAGGACCCACTGGAAGTAGGTAGACTGGCTGATTGTGAGACAGTGTAGACATAGCAGAAGCCATAGTCAGCACAGTTGGAGTTGATGCACATGTATACTCTGTGATTTCTCTAACTTTGTACAGCGGAGCTGTGGTCTGTTGTTGTGACTTGGTTTGAATAGGGTTGGCTATCTTCTGTATTTTTGTCGAGATAGTTGTTGCCATTATGTCTTTTGTTTGTGGATTGAGAACTCCGAACAAAGAATTTAAATGTTCCTCTTGAGCTTTGCCCATCTTAGGAAGCTGCAAAACAGAACTAGTAGATAGGCTGGTTGACTTTGGAACACTAAAAGTCAGGGAAATAGTGTTTGAAGTTTGTGTAACAGGCATAGATGTATGCGTTTTTGTAGGCATTGCTGCTGAACTTGAAATGAGTTGGACAGGTGGGCTTGCGGTTGCACTTGAGCTGTTGGGCTGGTTTGCTTGTGCTGTTGTATCATTTGGTCTAACAGTTTCTTGTAATAAGGGTAACACTTTTAGTTTTCCTGGAATGTTCATACTTAATGCCCTTTTCTGTGTCAACTCATCCACTATAAGTCTTGCTTTCTTGATCCCCCTTAATCCACACTTGGACTCTTTTGTTGGATGATTTGTCTTTGTGTGGATTTCTATGCTATGTCTACTCGGAAAGCCCAGCTTGCAGGTGAGGCAGATGTAAGGGTTTTCCATCAGGTGACAAACTACGTGCTCCACGCAGTCTCCTTGGTTGTGCCAGGACAGGTGACAGTTGCAACAACGGTAGGTGACCTGATTGTCATCCTCGAGAAATTTCAACTCCAGTATGGCTTTATCTTCTGGCTTTCTGGCAGTGCACGACGATTGATGGTTTCGGAAAAGCACGGTATCACTGGTTGTAAACTTGCAGTGCTCACACCTGAAAAGTAAAATGTGGAGTTTAGAAAAAATGATGAATTTAGTCTGAAAATCAAGTTATATATAAAAATATGCAAGAATTATGTATTTTATGAATAATCTACATTGTTAAAATATTTCTTTTTCCACAAGAGGGCCCTGAGCGGCCTTTGACCTAGTTATTCAGCCAAGTATAACCATTTTTATTTTGTTGGAAGAATTTCACCCAATAATCATTTCTGTGTAGTTGTATGTAATGGGGCCAAGCGGTTTAGGATTAGACATCATCTGAAGATTTTCATAAATAATTTAATGTAAAATTATGTAACCTTGTGACCTTTGGCAAGCCAGATCATGTCAGCGTAGTTTTATTAAATTTGGCCAAGCAGATAAGAAAATATTGTGTTTGGTGATTTATCATATAATTCTATGTAAACTTGAAGGGCCACTAAGACCTTAATGGCAGAATAAGAACAATTTTTTGTATAGGACCTCTAGATGATGCTCTATACAAAATATGAAAGCTCTGGACGTTGTGATTTCTGACAAGATTTCGTAGTAGAAATATGTTGCCAAAAGGGCAATATTATCAAGCCCAAAGAATAAAAATTCTGGGTATTCCCGCACAAACAAGTTTGACCAATTTTGACCTTTAGCCTCGATGTTTGCCAACAACTTCTATGGTATAAATGAGATTTCTTTGTTTGAGGAAACATTTATGCAAAGTAATTTTTAAAATCCTTTCTTTTAAACCAATATTTACCTTTGACCTCTAAGTCTGACTACTTCTTTTATGGTAAAAATTTAAATATTCTGCCCAACACTCTTATCAATGTTAACATTTGTACAAAGTTAATTTATAATTCATACATCCATAGCAATCTGGACAAACATAATAGTGACCAATTTTGACTTTGGACCATCAGTTTATTATTACCACACCTTTATGGCATGAGGGCGATTCTTTAACACAACACTGTGTCTCGTTGATGTTAACAGTTGTGCCCAATTAGTTTTAAATTCATCAATTCATGGTACAACTAGAGTCCTGACAAACACAATTTTAACCATATTTCATGTTTGACTATTATCTTTAATCTCTGAGTCTGACCACACCTTTCATGGTAATAATGTGACTCGTTTGTGTGACAATCCATCTTATAAATTTTACCATTTGTGCCAAATTATTTAACCACTATCTTTTCATGGTTAAGTTAAAAGTACAAACATCATTTTAGCAAATTTGACCTTCAACCTCTAAGTATGACCTATTTGTGCGCTTGACACTCCTTCTTATCGATGTCTACATTTGTGCCAAGTAATATAAAAATCTGTCAACCTATTATAAAGTTAGAGTCCAGATAAACATTATTTTGACTAAATTTGACCTTTGACCTCACACCTTTTGAATCATCAAAAATGGTTCTTGCGAGTGATACTCATCAAGGTTAACATTTGTACCACATAATATTAAATCTTTCAACCTATTATAAAGCTATGGCCTGGACAAGACAAATTTAAATTTCAGACAAGAAAAAGATTCATTTTGAAACCTATTTTTTACCCTGTGATCAAATGTAACCAACTGGAACCATTTGAACCACTTTGGTGGAAGACCACCCAAGCATCATTCCTGTAAAGTTTAAATAGTCAAAACCCTTTGAGCAATTTCAGTGGAGAAAATCTTTAAGTGAATATGTTGATGCACGATGGCTGTGGACAGACAAAGGTTGATCACAATAGCTCACACTGAGCACTTTTTGCTGGACTGAAATTCAGACCAAGGGTATCAGACATTAAAAAATCACGAAGCTTTTTAACCAATAACATTTAGGCCCAAAAAGTGTAGCCATGATCGTGCATTTGATATTTTCCTTAAAAAGTCAATTCTTCTACTTTAGCCTGATTACAACACCAATGATGTAAGGTTATAGATTTTAAACTATAACTACTAATTAGTTCTATATTGATATTGATAAACTATTTTACCAAGTTGCTAAAATGCACACAATGTTTTTCTAGGTCATTTATTTAGGTCAAAGTCAATACAAATTCTGCGGTACCCAGGTGGCTACTTAGGTTAGAAGGTAAATTGATAATCTGCAGTATTGAGTCATTTTTCAAAACAAACCTGCTAATGCCAAGTGACTGGTATCGCTTCTCCACTTCCTCAATAGACAGCCTCCGATTTGATGGGACAGCTGGTGGCATATCTGACCCTGCCGCGTCCTCCTCTAACTGCTGTGGATCAACCGTCTTGGAGCTTGGTTCAGTTGAATCCTCCAACAAAGCACCACCAGAAGACAGCTTCTCTTTTGGAGCTATGTTAAACTGCATAAAGGCCTCCTTGCTGTTTTTGTCCAAATCTGAGATGGCTTTCTCAGAAGGATTGCCATCAGCCTCTGCTTGATCCAAGTTAGGAGCTTGTTCATTTCCCTTTTCAGCATGTTCTTGGTGGACCTCATCTCTCTCGACCACAACCAAAGGGCTTCCTGGTGCACCTTCCATACCTGAAAAGGCAAGATAAAGTCACATGAATTATAAGAAGTTTTAAGTTGCTTGCTGTCAGAAATGGTACATGTAGTCAATATAAGTCTAACCTTCATCTTAAAGTAAGGCCGGTATTACACAGCTAGTAATAACTAGAACTTCGCGAGTCGGATGTGTCGTCTGACAAAAAAAAAATTGTCGACATAAAAAATGTTAATTAGTTTTTTGTTTTACAGTTATTAGCAATGTGATTCCACATTCTTTCTTGTCATTGCAATAAACATGCATGCCAAGTATGGAGTCATTCGAACCTATGGTGACAAAGTTATGTTCCGGACAAGAAATGCTCTATAAAATCAAAGGGGAATAATTCAAAAACGGAACAAGGTAGAGTTACGGTTCTTGTGCACTGCACTTCGAGTCATTGCCAGAAACATGCATATTAAGTATGGAGTCATTCGAACCTATGGTGACAAAGTTATGCTCCGGACAAGAAATGCTCTATAAAATCAATCAAAGGGGAATAACTAAAAAACGGAAAAGGGTAGAGTTAAGGTTCTTGTGCACTGCACTTCGCCTCATTGCCAGAAGCATGCATACCAAGTTTGGAGTCATTTGGACCTTTGATGACAAAGTTATGCTCTGGACAAGGAAAGCAGGACGACGCGGACGCGGACTCGGACAATAGGCCAAAGCAAACTTAAGTTATTGAGCGGAAACTGAATTTCTATTTTTAGTAACAGTGACCTTGACCATGATCACAGACACCTGGGTAGCATTCCCAAGCTGCCTCTTGATAATAGCTAAGGCCATGCCAAATCGGAATTCTGTTAAGCGTCAACACAAGTTTGACAAACCTAGGTATCTATTCACAAAAACACACAAACCGAAAAAGAAAACATAAGCATTTTACGAAAATATCAATAAAAAAACATTATCATAATATGAGACAATGGTCTGAATTGCTTATGAAATGACTTCTTCTAAAACATATGGTGCAATATAAAATG
>Ga0224511_10003613_pt1 | contig 11264 bp, 16 predicted proteins | sample SF_May12_sed_USG_2_FD_169988 | JGI IMG/M metagenome (GOLD analysis project Ga0224511, IMG submission 169988) | Sediment microbial communities from San Francisco Bay, California, United States - SF_May12_sed_USGS_8_1 | ecosystem: Environmental > Aquatic > Marine > Sediment | place: USA...
CAGTCATTATGACTGATGCCAACATCAACTGGTTATGAAGAAAACCTGATACCAGTGGTCATGACTGATTCCAACATCAACTGGTTATGAAGGAAACCTGATACCAGTGGTCATGACTGAAGCCAACATCAACTGGTTATGAAGGAAACCTGATATCAGTCATTATGACTGATGGCAACATCAACTCAGGTGATGAAGGAAACCTGATTCCAGTGGTCATGACTGATGCCAACATCAACTGGTTATGAAGAAAACCTGATACCAGTGGTCATGACTGATGCTAACATCAACTGGTTATGAAGGAAACCTGATACCAGTGTTCATGACTGATGCCAACATCAACTGTTTATGAAGGAAACCTGATATCAGTCATTATGACTGATGACAACGTCAACTGGTTATAAAGGAAACCTGATATCAGTGGTCATGACTGATGCCAACGTCAACTGGTTATGAAAGAAACCTGATACCAGTGGTCATGACTGATGCCAACATCAACTGGTTATAAAGAAAACCTGATTCCAGTGGTCATGACTGATGCCAACGTCAACTGGTTTTGAAGAAAACCTGATACCAGTGGTCATGACTGATGCCAACATTGACTGGTTATGAAGGTAACCTGATTCCAGTGGTCATACCATTTCCATTCATGTGGTAGTAGAACTGGATCTGACAGGAGGAGCTGCAGGCTTGCAGGGTGGGACCGATTGCCTGGGCAACCGTGCCGAATGTGCCAGACGCTCCATCCACATACAGGTAGTGGCCTGAAACATGCATCATATAATATACATGCAGAGTAAGGAAGGCATGAGTTCACAACATTTTTGTCACATTACTTGCCAACAAATACTTGAGTACATGTTGTATTAGAAAGAGGGAGTGATATTAAACATGCATAAAATTGTTTGTTTGTTTGATAAAAAAGCTGTTTTCAACACTGACTTCTTCACACAGTTCGTTCAGAAACAGTTTCAGTGTGAACATGCACCAATAAATGCAGAATTGTTCATATGAACAAAGATCCACACATATAATGTCTGTTAAATGAACACATACTTGCATACCATTAAATAATTTTGTTTTTTCATAGATTTAGTTAAATATAAATTATATCATGCCAAAAAAAGTCAATATGCTTTTAACATCACAGTTTATTATACAGCTATGCAATATACCTCTGTCATTGCCAAACGTGTGGTCGAAGGCTGGTCCCCGGCCCATGTTGGTTGTTCCAGTGGAATTGGTTCCCCGCAACCACTGCTGGGTACCTGAGCTGATGTCCGCCCACCCACACGTGTTCTGCTCAAAACTGCAGGTTCCTGTCACATGTGTGGGAAATATAAACACTCACTATTGGTGAAAGCTAAAAGGCAGTTACTGTTTTCAAACATATTTTAAATGTTATAAGTCATAAATTATATGACTATAATGACCAAAGATCAATGATAATCATTTGCCGTACCATTAGGGTAACTCAACATTAATATTTTATTAGGATAACCTTGTTTTATTAATAAGAACATAAAAAACTTTCCAAAAATAGTTCATGTTCAATGTTGTTGTTTTTCTTTGTTACTTGTTTTACCTACTTGTCTGCAGCAACATTTTAACCTTGAGCATCTCTTCAATTCATATTATAATATAATACAAGGCCCCCTATAGTTACTGGCCCACCATGACACCTTATCTTAAAAAAAGACTCTCCCACTTGAACAAAGAGGTTGGGGTGAGGGTGTGGGAGGTGTATGCGTACCACAGGACATCTCGTCCTTGTCGGTGGGACAGTCGGTCTTGAAGTCACACACCTGGCTCTGGTTCACCTTGGTGTGGGCGTTGTCTCCACAGTCAAACGTCTTGTTGTTGAAGTTCACTGTACAGACAGGCAAACATGGCATTACAGACTGGGAAACATAGCATTACAGACAGTCAAACATAGCATTACAGACAGTCAAACATAGCATTACAGACAGGCAAACATGGCATTACAGACTGGGAAACATAGCATTACAGACAGTCAAACATAGCATTACAGACAGTCAAACATGGCATTACAGACAGTCAAACATAGCATTACAGACAGTCAAACATAGCATTACAGACAGTCAAACATAGCATTACAGACAGTCAAACATAGCATTACAGACAGTCAAACATAGCATTACAGACAGGCAAACATAGCATTACAGACAGTCAAACATAGCATTACAGACAGTCAAACATAGCATTACAGACAGGCAAACATAGCATTACAGACAGGCAAACATAGCATTACAGACAGGCAAACATAGCATTACAGACAGGCAAACATAGCATATGGCAGGTCCAAACAGAAATTAGCAATTTTTGCCTTATCCTTAATCCTTTTTTTGCTGTTGTAAAAATGTTGTATACAAGAATGAGGCCGTACCTAGTTTACAGGGGTATGGGTTGAGCTTGAAGTCGTCCACAGCGATGTCTCCCAGGTAACTGCTGCCCACACTGGCTGTCACCACCAGCTGCCAAGCAGACGTACACATGTAAAATAAGGCTCATGTGTGGGTATTATGAGGCATACACTAAAGAAATGCTTATGTGTGTTTGTTATTAAAAGAAATTTAAACAATAATAAAAAATCTTAATTGAGTTTGCATGTGTTAAGACCACAGACCATATATACTAAGCATCACAAAGGTATACTTAAAATCTACTTTTTACTTTCCACCTTTTTGAATATTTTCAATGTTAATATTATAAAACCTTATGTTTTTTTATACATTTAAAAAATGTTTATTAAAATGTTATCTGCAAAAATGAAGAAATGCATGTCCAGATTGGTATTTCAATTTATTTAATCTTAGGAAAAAACATTTAAGGTGCTTTAATTGTAAAAAGGCTAAAGATCAGTGACTTTTTCCTCAGAATGTGGGCCCATAATATTAAGTGACTCACATTGATGGAGGCAGGCGTGGTGGGGATATCGACGGAGGCCTGCTTCCAGACGCTGCCCTGCTCTCCTGCTTGGCCCCACAGCTGGGTGGGGGTGGGAACGTTCTGCATCACGTAGCTCACGTTGAGCGCACCCAGGCTGGAGCCATGCATGAAGTACCAGAAGGTGAAACACTGTGGGTTTGTGTCGGTTACCACCTGTGACTGGATAGACGCAGTGTCACCCTGCTTCCGAGGCTGGCTTGTCTCGATGTACAGGAAGTTGCCTGCAAGCAAAGTGTGTAAAAATAACTACATATTCACATATATATCCTTCTTCTGTTATTTGATATCTTGATCGGTATTTTGATGGGTATTTTGTACTGAACTTGCTCGCATAAGATAGTTTCAAAATAAACATGAAAGAAGGCAAGACAAATTCAAGTGAAACCTACTGACTCAATTGCTATATTAAATACTGTATAGTTTTTAATCATTTCTTTGATTTACTGTGAAATTATTTAATTTCGTGGGCACAAAATTTCGTTGTTTGACTACATTGGACTTGTTCGTGGATACTTGAATTCAAATTATATGCAATATTACTGAATTGAATAAGTATTTCGTTAGGGTTCTTAACTTTGTTGATAGCCCTACAAACAAAACACACGGAATTAAATGTCCAACAAATATTTTATACACGATTTCACAGTATTGTTTTTACCAGTTGTAGTGCCCAGTGTATGATCCACAGTGGGTCCTGTGTTCACCGACGGCGTTCCACCACTCCTCCTCAGCCAGTCGAAAGTGTCGTCTGTTCGCTGTGTCCAGCCACATAAGTCTGACTCGAAGTCGCACGTGCCAACCCCGGCGCATGCTCCAGGCACCATGTTCACATCATCAATGGCGATGTCTCCCAGGTAACCATAGCCGCGTATTCCCTCAAACACAACCTGTAGACAACATATTAATGTGGTGTAAGTGATTCTAAAAATCAATATCTATATACTTCAATCCTTTTTAATTTTGCATCATTTGATCTGAAACCTACCCCATACTTTTCATGTTATTTTGTGTCACTTCACTATTCAGTGAACAAAACTAGGATTTCTAATTTTAAAAGTCTATATATATTGAAGGAAGTCTATAAAATGCTGTTAGCATTTTAAGAAGGACGATTACTGATAAGCCCATATGATTGTCCGGTACCTGGTAAGGTGTGGTGGTCTGGACCGTGACCTGGGCCTTGTTCCAGGCGTTGCCCTGGTCACCATACAGGGTCCAGACGGGTGTTCCCAGTCCCGTGGACGCACTGCTGGCGTACACGTTGAGAGTACCGATGTTCGGGCCATACATGTGGTACCAGAACCCCAGGCACATGTTGTCCGAGGTGGGATACGTCTTGCTGACCAGGCGGGCTTTGTCACCCTGCTTGCGGGGAGCGGACGTCTCGATGTACATGTAGTGACCTGCAAACAAGGTTCGTACAGTGCATATGACATATGAAAAATGTCAATGTTTTTTATTCATTACACAATTGTCATTTTCTTTATTAAGCATGGTGAAATTCTAAGGAAGAAACATGTATTATTTATTTATTCTTGAAAAAAACCCACAGAAACCTCAGCCAATGCAGGCAGAAATGAAAACTAGGAAACTGTTGTCAAAAGGGGCCATATTAGGACAGCTCACCAGAGCTTGTGGCGTAGGTGTGGTCAGCACTTGGTCCGGTTCCCGTGGTCCCCGTGCTTCCAGCCTTCCACGTCCAGTCAAAATTGTCGTTCAAGGCCTGCTGGTACCCACAGATGCCTACATCCTCAAAGTCACACGCAGCTGGGAAAACAGAAATAATGAGTGAATATTCTTATAGCAATCTGTCAGTAATGATACATGTTGAACAGTTTTTGTTTACAAGTTTCAATAAAAAATATAGCTAAAGCTTTTGGTTATAGTGGCTTTTATTGTGAGAGACTTGCTTGGTAATTAAGCAAAGTTGCGAAACCCAGCCACTTATCTGTATTATGCTTTATTTGCTTGTTTGTTATATCATTTACAGACATACTGGGAGCTGGACAGGGGCCGTTGGTGATTGTGATGTCGTCAAGGGCGATGTCTCCCTGGTAACTCCTGCCCTTGAGTGCCTCGAACACGACCTGAGTGTTGGTAAATGAGCCTGTCTCTATCTGAGCGTACAGCCACCTGTCTCCCTGTGTTCCCGTCTTGCTCCACACGGCCTGACCCAGTCTGCCTGCCAGCTTGATGTACACGGAGAGGCGGTTGACGTCAGCACCGTACATGTGGTACCAGAATAGCACGCACGACGGGCCGGCGGTGTTGAGTGTGGGGCTCATGATGCGGGCGGAGTCATTGGCTCGGTGCTGAGATGTCTCGATGTAGATGTAGTAGCCTGAAGTGTGGATTATTCAATAGATGTGCAGAAGATATATGCAGTGTAGGTTTCTAAGAACCACAAACACTTTTAAAAAATTAACATGTTAGGTAATGATTGAAACTGCTTAATTTTTTTCTGAAGGAAAGAGATCCTCTGCTATAGAAGCCAAAAACCCTGTGGTGATTGTAATAAATGTAGTATGATACATGACTCATGGTGCTTCCCCTACCTGCAGCGGACCCTGTGGTGTGGTCAAAGTGAGGCCCGGTGTTGGAGCTGCTGGTGGTGCCGTGTTGTCGTGTCCAGTCAAACTGGTCAGTGCGGTCCTGGCTCCAGCCACAGAAACCAGTCTCAAACGTGCACTGGGTCACTGGAGCTGAAGAAACAAAATCAGGGGCCATTTACGAAATTTTATTTTCATTATTATGTACTTTATCAAAATGGCATTTATCCGATGTGTGCAAATAGTGTTTTTTAGAAATATTCACACATGTGTTTAGAATGAATACTGAACCCTTCATTTATAAGCATTATATAAAAAAATAGTCATAATCTACTGTGCAAAGGGTTAATTTTAGTTTTTTATTGATTTTTAACCGTTCAGAGTAAATTTCACATAATTTTATATTCACTTACAAGCTGTAGTGATTGGAGCACTGGGAGTTGTGCCAGTGACCTGACCAGCGCACGAGCCTGAATTGACGGTAATGTCGTCAAGGGCGATGTCTCCAGTGATGCTGTTGCCCCGGACGCCCTCGAACACGATGTAGTAGGTTGAGCGGTATGAGATGTCTGCCTGTCCCAGCATCCAGCGGTCACCATGGTTACCGGACTGGTTGAAGAGACGTACAAGGTTTCCAGTGTTACTGGAGTTGAGGTACACATTCAGCTGGCCTACACCTGCAATGTAGAAAGAGTGAGAGGTCATTTATACATTTATCTTACATTTTATGGGCGTTCTAATTACATGTGTTTCTGTTAACTGAAAAAGTGTTGAAATGTCTGTCCTAGGCATATCTACTGATACGTATACTTATTTACCCTAAAAGAACAGTGTGTCCTGGGTAACCACTTTAACAAATTTAGGCGGTAGGGCAGGTATTTTTTTAACAAAGAAAAACAAACCTAATTTTCATTTAATATTTCTTAAAGGTAAAATAAATAGTAGGGTCACTGCCATATGATAAAACACATGTATACTTTGTTTAGGCCTTATTATACCACTGCACTTACTTGATCCGAACATGTTGTAGTAGAATGAGAGACATGAGCCGGTAGTTGGGTCCATGGGTTCACTCCGCAGCCAGGCCTTGTCCCCGGTACGTCGCGGGGCACTTGTCTCAATGAACACATAGTAACCTGCATAGAACAATGAACACATAGTAACCTGCATAGAACAATAAACACATAGTAACCTGCATAGACAAAATGTGAAAACTGAGTACAGTGATTTCCCAATAACAGTAAATAAAAAATAAAATAAAATAAAATACTTCTAGCCAATGGAAATGTGACCAATTATCAGTCCAATATTTGTCAGGAAAAAAATCACACGTCCACCTACCAGCAGCGGTGTTGGTCGTGTGGTCGTTGTGGGGCCCAGTGCGTGTGGAGGGCGTTCCACCATTGTCTCGGGTCCAGTCAAAATCGTCGCCGCCAACATTGGAGTAACCACACAGGCCCTTCTCGAAGTCACAGGCTCCCTTGGCTGCACATGCTCCCAGTGAGATGCTGAAGTCATCGATGGCGATGTCGCTCCTGTATGATTTTCCAACTATTCCTTCAAATGCAAGCTGAAAAAGAAAAACAGTGTTCAATGTCATTTATTTTGATGGTTAATGAATAAAACATGTCTGTACATTTTAAGGATCTATTTAAACTTTGAACAATAAGAATAAATTAACATCAAATACGACTATACTAATGATGGTGACTGGTGTTGATCCGAATCGTGGGTAAATGTCATAAACCAAGATACAAACAAAACATGAGGCAACAAACAAACATAAAGCATGCAATATTTTTAAAGTTTGAGTTGGAAGTTTTCCTACCTGGAATGGTGTACTGCTTGAGACAGTGACCTGGGCCAGGATCCACCTGTTACCCTGGTTCCCAGCCTGCGTGAACACCGTGGACAACTGCCCGTTCACGTAGGTCTTCAAGTTGAGCGTGCCCATGTCGAGGCCGTACATGCTGTAATAGAACTGCACACAGTTGCCGCTGGTGGCCGGGTACGTCTTGGTGAGCACGCGGGCGGTGTCTCCGGGCCTACGTGGGGAGGACGCCTCAATGTACAGGTAGTGACCTACAGGCACATACGGATCATTTGTCAGACAGAAATGTCTTTTCTAAACTAAACATTACACAAAAAAGATCAGCAGGCACTCACAGATCATTTCTCAAGGTGCAAAATACTTAAATAGAATATAATTGATAAAAGTTATGCGTTATCTTCAAAAAATAAACAACATAAATAGTAATACTAAAAAATACAGTGGATATTAAATACTGTTCTAAGCTCTCCTACCTTGAGCAGTGCCGTAAGTGTGATCAGCACTTGGCCCGGTGCCTGAAGTGCTGGTTGTCATGGTAGTGATGCTCCAATCAAACTGGTCCGTCTGGTCCTGGGTCCACCCACATATGCCGTTCTCAAATGTGCAGGTGGCTGTTGTCAAGAGATATTTACACCAATAACAAATTATAATTGAGATTTTCAGACCCATTACACATCTTTTTGACTCTGTTTGATATATTCAGACCCATTATAGATCTATATCATGTTTGTTTTATCAAACCGATAGTATACACATTATTTTTCTCACTTTCTAAAACTTACACAACCATTTATCAGTTTAAAATTTTTCTTAACCTTTTAAGTATGAAAATACCACTTTTTGGACGAAATTAAAACAGAAATCTGAAACCCAAAATAACCAAATCTGTCCGGTCGCTGTCATTTCTTAAGTTAGGGCAGGGTAAATCAGAAGGTCATGTGCACCTATCATTTTATAGACCTAACACTAGTTGAAATAGAGAGGCTAGTTAAACAGTTGTTTCAACATTTGTTAAATCTCCACCTACGGGATGGATTGATAATAGTGGAGGCATTGCAGGGCACTGTATCGAGCATGACGTCGTCGATGGCGATGTCTCCCTGGTAACCCCCGGTCGTCGTGGCCCCGAGCACGATCTTGTAGTCGGTCAGGCTTATCAGGTTGAAGCTCCCCTGCTGCCATTTGTTGCCCTGGGTACCTGCATGTCCAGAAAATTGTTACCACTAGTTTCATTGATTTTGTCAATTCCGAACTTTGGACTGGAAAAACAATAAAACACAGTCCAAAAATCATTATATAGTTTGAGCATGAAGCCAGTAAAACTGTAGCCTAGTACATTGATCTTTTACTATTTATCAGCCCCAAAGGCCCTCATTTTTTAATAAGATTTTTGGGGTTTCTTATAAAGAATTTTCATTTCCATTCATAATCAAGAATTATAAAAAATTTATAGCTTTTTAATCAGACACATCAAACATTGATGGCATATTTTCCAATATTCCATCATAAATGACAAGTAAGCAAGTGTACCTGTCTTGGTCCACTGTGGAACTGTGGTACTGTTGGAAAGGGTGGACACGGTCAGAGTGCCAATGGAGTTGCCATACATGTGGTACCAGAAAGAGAAACACAGGCCCTGAAATGTTGCAGTAATTAATGCAGACTCGTTTTGTTAAAGAAGTAGTAATTTGAGAGAAAGTGAAAGTCCTCCGGATATATAGCTTGCATTGTGATAAAAGAAATCTCAGTTTTATTAAAGCTGTTCATCAAAGAAAATATAAAATTTATCTTAATTCAGTGTAAGACTGCAATAAAGCAGTTGTACCGCTGCAGGTGTGGCCGGCTGTATGGGTGTCACCAGGTCCGCCCGATCGCCACGGCGATGCACGCCGGACGCCTCAATGTAGATGTAGGAGCCCGTCGTCTGCCCGCTGCCGACAGTGCTAGTGTGATCTCCCAGCGGTCCGGTTCCCTGGCTCGCGGTGCTGCCATTCTGACGGGTCCAGTTGAACTGGTCCGTCATGCCCTGGCTCCACTTACAGAAGTCGCTGTCAAAGTTGCAGTTCACGCTCGTCCCCTGGTCTGCAGTGACATTGAAATAGGAGATTTGATGATGAGTTCCTTGAAAAACCATGAAATTCAAAATGTCATTTAAGGATATCATCTTTTTTTCTACACAACTCTGTTTCAGTACTTCTTAATATACTTTATCTGTTGTTTACTATTTTGGAAAATATTATCTTATTCCTAGGTACAAAGTAGTAAAATCAATTGTAGTTGCACCCAAATATAGTTGACATAGCATGTGATTATGAATAGATTTAAAATGAGTCAGCTATTAGGAAATTTAAGTATTTAAATATGCTACCAGGGTTTTTTAATATCTAGCAAAGTTTGAGATAGATCTAAAACTGTTTGAAGCAATGCCATACATCCTGATGATGTGGTGGAGCTGTCGGGCACCTGGCCACAGTCACCGTCGGAGATGGAGGTGTCGTCAATAGCAATGTCACCATGGTAACTCTTCCCACGAATTCCCTCAATGATCAGCTGCAGGAAGATCAAAGTAAAAATACTTTTATTTAATTTGAGAATATAAAAACCACAAATTTAATAACTTTAAAATATTGTATAAATTGTAACTTGCTTTTCCAAAGCAAATGTATGGTACATAAATTACATACACGTGCATTTTTATTCATATTGTTTATTCAACATGCTTAAAAAATCAATAAATCATGAAATACATAACAAGCCTGTTTATGCTTTAACTAATTTAAAACTTGTAAGGAAGTGCACGATAATGTAACACATAATTATTATTAGGATAGTCTCATAATAATCTCTATATATGTTTTCAGTAGATTTCTACCATGGGGGGCTGTTATGATTACTGTTAGTGACAAATTACCATTGATCACAGTAGTCACAAAGTGTCTATACCTTGAAGGTCTGTTAGATGTACATGTACTGTGTGACACAAATGTTGACAAAAACCTCCATATTTCCATACAAAGGGCTCGTTTACCTTGAACGGCTGGTTGGTGTACTGTGTGGAGATGTTGAACTGCCCCTGCTGCCAGGTGTTGCCCCAGTCCCCGCTCAGTGACCAGCGCATCACCTCCGTGGAGAAGGTATCCGAGGCCAGATTCGTCAGTACGTACACATTGAGCGAGCCGACGTCTGCGCCATACATGTGGTACCAGAACGAGAAGCACTTGATGGTGCCTGGTGAGGCGGGGTAGGGTTTGCTGTATAGCCGGGCCTTGTCTCCGGGTACTCGTGGGGCAGATGTCTCAATGAACATGTAGTAGCCCTGGGTGGTGCCCTTGAGAGACAAACACACACCAACAACTGACATAGAGAATGGCATATGAGACATGAAACTGGGTGGTAAAAGTCATTTACCCAGAACGTGGATGGATCAAACCTGCCATCCCCTGCTTGTAAGTCAGATGCTCTACCAACTAAGCTACCTAGGCTTATAATTCTGCCTTGCGTTTGTAATTAAACATCAGGGTGACACCCATCATGTCACAGACAATAAACAATTTCTAAAGCATTAAAGCAACTTGTCTAAGGGTTCATCAAATAAAGTTGTTAAGAATTTAGACTTGTAATTTTTGAAGATTTAATTATAGACCATAAAGTTTGTAAACACTAAAGATTACCTTAGTGTGGTCAGAGCTTGGTCCAGTAAACTGGCTGGTAGTTCCACCCTTTGTTCTCAGCCAGTCAAAGTCGTCTGCGTCCTTCCTCTGTGTGTTCACCCATTCACATGTGTCTGACTCAAAGTCGCACATGCCACCAGCACCACTACAGGCACCTGGTGTGACTACGACGTCGTCAATGGCGATGTCACCATGGAAACTCTTGCCTCGGATGCCCTCAAACACAAGCTGTAACACAGAAAA
>Ga0224511_10003614_pt1 | contig 11264 bp, 5 predicted proteins | sample SF_May12_sed_USG_2_FD_169988 | JGI IMG/M metagenome (GOLD analysis project Ga0224511, IMG submission 169988) | Sediment microbial communities from San Francisco Bay, California, United States - SF_May12_sed_USGS_8_1 | ecosystem: Environmental > Aquatic > Marine > Sediment | place: USA...
GATGGATTCACATTGCCGTCGATATTGGTTCAGCAAATGGTATTGACATCATACCTCCTGGCAGACAAGAGAAAAACACGCTAATAAGGCATTATTTATAGTATTGCATCTAACGAACGGCATAACATTTGTTGTCACGGCTACCGAATTGATATCAATAAGTTATGTTGTTTTACCGGTGTCATAAAGAGGATCAGCCAAAATATCCGCTTTAGAGACAAACTCTTGCGAGAACAAGTACCCTCATATATTGTTATCATTGTTAATAAAATGTTACTTCATTGTTTTTATTCATTTGAGTAAAAGTAGCCTAAACAGGCTGAAAATGCAAAATATTTGTAGATATTTTGCGAAATCATAATAAAACTAAAAATAATTGTACAATAAAATGAATTTACGTGCAAGAATAACATTTTTTATAATAACAAGAATAGAAACTGTTTCTGATATGTACATGTTGCAGGGAATGTCTGTAATCAGGGATTTCACGTAATCCCTGAAATTAAGGGATTTCATGAAATCCCCAGCTACATAAAATTATTTCACGGAATACATGTAAACCCTGACATTTTCTAGGGATATCACGTATTCCCTGATTATTGTTTTCCATAATTTTTACACACATTCCCTGATCAAAAAATGTATCATGTTTCAATTGTAAAATAGGATTTATTGAGCTAAAAGGTTTTACTAGTTAAATGTTTTTACTGCTAAGCATTGGTTTTTTTGTTATGTGAATGCAATTATAGTGTTATACCTTGTGCTTCCAAAGCATCGGTATAATCCTACTTGATTGTTTTGCCTACAGATGGCAGATTGTATTATAAACTTAGATAATTACAAGAAGTTGAAAAAATGTGTTATTACTTTTAACCATTTACTGATAACTGTAGTCTGCTTTACGCGATGTTTTGCTTACATCATGACAGACCAACTTGAATAAAATCGACAGTTTCCCTTTTATGATTTTGATTAAATGTAAATGCTTGAGATACATCCCAAAAGGGTTTCGACGCGTGCATTCAGAGTGCATTCATCTATTTACTGAATGCAGTCATATCTTGATAGATGTTATCAGACACATTTATGCCGCTTGTACAAGTAACTTAAATTACGTCAATACAGGCTTGGGCTCTTCATTTTGGAATAAAGTGCGTCTGTCGAAAGAGCATAAAATATTTCGTATTCTATTTACATATAATTACCCCAGATCATTTTCCCAAAACCCATGTCATTGCAGTTGTCTACTTTATGTATGCTTAATACTCGGGTTAATTTTTTCTTTATTAGTAATATTTACTTAGTGTATTTCTTTCTTGTTGTTTAATAGTACAGCAAAATGACATTAAATGGAATTTATTACAATGGGAATATTATGGTTATGTAAATAAGGAAACAACAGTCGACCCAAGTCTAGCATAGGCAGATAGCCTGACACTTACCACCAACAGTTAGCGACTACAGATCTTTTTTGCTCCACAAAGCTTCACTAAAAGTTCTAGTTTTCCGCTTCATTTGACCTTATTCCCTGAATATGTGTATTTCTTTCCTACTTAACAGAAGCAGGACAGTAACTAGCTGATCGGCAGTGATGACCACTCAATGTATTTGGCCATACATCGTTTAGAAACAGTTTGCGTTTTGAATTCATTTGAACATGTTTTGCTTTAATGAGGATTGTTAAATACACTAGGGTATTATAGAGGGTGACACACAATGACTTGTACTAGATGGTCAGACATTATAGGTGAAAATACACTTATCTTTCCTCATTATCAGAGATAGTTTTTAAAATTTCAAAATGTCAAAAATGTATAAACACAACAATTCTTGATTAGAATTCTGGGAAGCATAGCCTGCATGGGGAAAATGTTTTATAAAAGCTGTCCATTGATGACACAAGAAGATGCCACACACACCATCAACGCTTTAGTAAAGCATGATTGGAACCTTATTTTTGAAGAAACTCATATACAATCAGCATATACTCAAAGATAATAGAGAATCAGAAATATATAGCTGCATTGTCTATATTTCGAAATCATCGTCATTAAAAATACTTGCAGACGTAGTCGAACATATTTTTATTTTTAATTTATCAAAAACGATTGCAATCCTGTCGGTCCTTGAAAATAAGTATTGGATTCACTTTGTATGACGTTGTAATATGCTATTCTTGAGATGTGTTTGTGAATTTTTAATTTAATAAACATTAAAAACAACAACAACAGAATTATAAGCATCCACATTGGTAAAAAACACATGCTTTGTTCTATTATATTGTTTGTATTGCTCGTGTTAATACCCGTTTATTGTATTGTTATCAACAATATTAAACTGATGAAAGGAAAATTAATTCTAGTTCCGAAAAACACAAAGATATAGTTTTTCTAAATGTCTGTTGCGTCATGATGTTGTAAGTGTTTTTGTGTCGTTCCGTGAGATAGTTTTTGTACGGGCCATTTTGTCGTGGTGCCCTTAAACATGACATATCTACATTGTTTACAATATGCTTTGTTTGAACATCTCTTCAAATTATATTGTACAGTACTATCGTAATATTGAAAACAGACCGCCTTACTTTTTGCGATAGAACCACTATCTATCGATGTGACGATACTATTTGTATTTTTTATTATGTAGAAAAGAAATACTCAGTATTTACAAAGAAAAGCGAATTCTAATTTTCATTTTAGTCACATATAGTGGAAATTAACAAGTCGTAAAGATACCAGTCTTCATATGCGCGTGTTTTTATTAAGGGCTTGATAAAAGGAATTTTTATTCAATGCTTTAAACGTATACAACTTCGTCTTCTTTTTATTTTCACCAAGAATGTTTAATTTAATGCTTTACAAATACGCAATAAAACACGCAGTGAGTACGGTAATTCTCATCTAATGTTATATTTGTATTATTAAATTACTGGAAACATCTGGGCCTGTACTTAAGTTGCAGCTACAAAAGGATATGCCCATACTGTGACATTTAAAGTTTCGATTTTCTCCGTAAAAGAAGCATGTTTCTAACAATTTATTACAGTTACATTACATAACTTCATTTCAAAAAAGGTCTGATATGTTGGTGTAAAAATAATGTTTATTACCGAGAATGTTCTGGAAATGCATTCCATTGTATTTTGCTCAAGTTTTAACAAGGAAATATAATCTTAATTTATATTACAACTAGCACTTTTGATAAATCTTACTCGAGAATACATTATGCTTCTGTTTTCATCAGCATTTTTACATTAATTATTATTAATACGAAACCTTTATGGATTACTTTTTTTACTTGTAGCACATGCTCTGTTGCTAAAGGTCAAATGCTAGCCTTTGTTATACTACAGAACCATCTTTTGCAAATACCGTGTTTTCTTATGACGACAAACGTATAGAAAAAGACATTATTAATTCAGAGAACGGTATAACCAAATAAATATGGTTTGTAAGTCAACATAATCGTCATGTCAAATATTAAAACACTGGAAGAATTGTTGGTGTATTTGGCATTATCAAACAATGATATGTTGTGTTACACAACCTAATCCATCAAGCATCCAAATATTGTAGCGTTCTCCCGAGCCCAAACAATCTTCAATGATGATGAAACCCAGTTAATAGGTTTAACTAATGTTTTATAAGTGGTAGCTGGTCTCTTAACTAAATAACAACCAAGGTCCATTTAAAGATTTAAATGTTTATTTAGTGTTATTTTCTGTAACTTTTCACGTAAAACAGTGCAGTAGAGCAATTTTATAAATTCTGTAATGCTTTCAGCCTTTGTAACTTTACTAGTCTGTTCAAATTATTAGTGGTTCACAACCACTGATTAATAAAACACCGGTTTAATATTCAATCAAGCTAGGCTATGAGTCATCACTTTCTAATAAAATTAACAATGTGACTTCCAGAGGACTTATATTCAAAGTGTTTAAAATATCTTAGTGAAAGTTAACTTTATGATGTTAAATGAGTCAGTCTTGAGTTATTTGCCACAAAAGTTTGACATGGAAGTTGCCTCTTGGACTTTCTATGGGTGACTGAATGAAGCAACTCGAAATCAGGAGCTTATATACTCGAGCCAGAAATCGACCAAAATCTTTGGTCGAAAAGTGGTCGAAAAGTGGTCGAAAATTGGTCGATGCCCAAAAATGGGGCATCGACCACAAATACTGGTCGAAAAGTGGGCATTGCCCCAAAATCGACCAAGAAAATTGGTCGATGACGTCATTTAAATATAACAATATTGGAGCTCTGCCTAACTACACAGCGAGCTAGGAAAGTTGACATGGCGGCCATCTTGGATTTAAACAATGCACGAAATGCAAGGAAATAGCAAGTTATATGGCTAAAGACACTTAATTTAAACATTGTAAGTACATTAAATTGTGTATAGGACATAACTTAAATGTATCAAACTTCATACTGCATCATAACATGCAATTACACAAATGCGTTGAAAGTGGTGACTCGCATTACAGAACCTTTACATCGATTTTGAAATAAAGCGTTACACATGGAATTTAGCTTAAACAGGACTCAAATCAAGACAAAGGAGCTTCAATATCACATAATAATTACTGGACATATGGTTAAATTCTCGTTTCTCTGTTATAAATTGCTCACTGGGCTAATGTCAGTTCGAATGATAGAGGCCCAGTTGTAATTTGTGGCAGTGAACAATCAACAGTCTCTACAGTCACAAGGTAAGATTGTTCCTGTTTAAAATGACCCTAAACACTAGGTCATTTCAATATATATGCTGGACATCTGTTTAATGCTTGCAGAAACTGGTATAGAAGATGCGTCCGAAAAAAAGACAATACATTTACTCTGTACATTGTTAACAATATTAACTTTTTTCATGCTATAGCAAAATAAGTTGATAACAAATAATTAAACGTAAAAAACACCAGGGATGCATTATCTTTTTACTTGTGTTTAGACAAAAACATTTATTAACATTCTACCAATTAAGTTGTTCCAGATTTATCTTGTTTACATTAAAATATTTTCATGTAATAATATTGAGGTAAATGTATTGTGGCAATAGTTTAAAAATACAAGCAATTGCAAGAACCTTTTTTGTAGACAAAGAGGCGACGTGTAAAAGTGCAGTGCACATACTATCACATATTTTAGATACCATAGGTGATACGTAATCTTTGGAGATCAAGTATCTACACTTTGCATTTTTGATAACAATTGATATTTGAAGAATATTCAAAACCTCTTTGACACCCTAACAGAATTGTGTCCGTTTCCGAGTGGTGTCTATTGAGGTTATGAAACAAAACAGCATGAAAAAATGTGTCCCTACGTGTTTATCAACAAACATTTTAAAATGTGAAAAGAAAACACTGTCTCCTGTGGAAAAACAAAGCGCAAATTAAACATTAGCCGACATACACTTAATTATGTGTTATAAGAACATACTATACGTATGTCTATATATAAATAACATTCTAAGCAGATGATTGCGTATGATGCCAACCAAAATTGTTCATTTAAATCTGGCTGCAGTTTGCACTTTTGTAGAAGCCAAACAGATGGAATTATTGCGTCTGCAATAGGAAGGATATTTACCATAATTATGTTGTTTTTCGTTCCAGATGAATCAAATAGGAATTGAAACTTTGATGTGCAGAGCAAACAGTTACTCAGTTATTGTTAACCGTTAAAAAAGAAAGACATTTCGGGTCGTTTTGATGAATTCCAATTGTTAAAACATATCACCGATAACTAATACATTAAAAAATTATTACCAATTTCTTTTGCAATTTTGTTGTTTTCAGATGGGTTGATTAGTCGACATGTAATATTCAATACAATTCTCGCATGTGCCTATTTATTGTTAATAAAATAAAAACTAATATTCCATATTAGAAACAACCATTTGCCATTTCTTTTCATCAACGCCCCTAAATTTAATTTGCTTGCGAGACTCTCGTGTGAATGAAAATAATTAAGTCTTGAATTTACAAAAGCGGTTTTAGGTTACCTTGTACAAATACATTGTTTAAGATAAAATAATGTTGAGGTTGAAATTAAAATGTAATAAAACTTACTGTTAAACAACGAAAATTATCACCTTTTACCTTTTTAACCAATCGATTAAACAACTTTATTTCGGGTCACCAATTTTTTTTCTTTATTCCCGAAGCGCCACATCTAGTATCAATCATCACGGATTAAGGTTCTCGCGCCAAGTAGGGCTTGGACCCTCGACCCACATATTTGCAGGCATGCGCTCCGCCACCTGAGCTTAATTAAATGTCAAACAGACAACGTACATATGTACGTTCCAATTGTAAATAACTTGTCTTGAAAAGTTCGCAGAACAAAATACTTTTAAATTCTTCAAAAGATTCCAGAGTGAAACTACAATGACATGTCAAAACTATTTCTGGAGAAAGGATAGTCTCTGAAAAATGAATATTTCAGCTACACTGCAACAGCAAAACATCTTAATGGAATGTCGAGTCTGGTTAACAAAAGACAGACATTGTCAGGCGATAAACAGTTAAAATGTGTCGTGTTAATGCCCTTATGTCGACGTGGTGTTATTTGCGTGGTGGATACAATTGCCTATACATTTGGTTTTATTTTATTTTATGGCAACAGGCAAAGAGAAATAAGGTATGGAATTGCCCACGTTGCTATTTAGTGAAGTCATGTCTTTTGGACACAAACTACTTTATTCACCACGTGGTTTGTTTGACATCTCTTCAATTTATATTGACATTTTAGACATATCAGTAAAAACTTCTCGAAGCTCAATCGTTTAGATATTAAGAAACACAATACGTATTTTCTCCATTGTTTTACTCTTTGTGCCAAAGCTAAAGATCCTTTTTAAAGAAGAAATAAATTACACTTCTTAAAACAGATACGAAAGGCAATGAACACATTAGGTAAGTAGAGCAGTTAAACACTTGTTGTCATGTTTGTAATGCCCACTAGGTTTAACTTAGTTTATATTATATATCTTCTTAATTTCTTAATACTAGTTACTAAATATAAATATCATTATTCGTGCAACCTAAAGGAATTGCATTCGCATGAATTTAAAATATAGTTATGAACTATTGCATTTAAAAACATTTAAAGGTATATGAAGTTATATAAAATCATATTCACCATATCAACTAAACTATCAAGCATGTTCACACATTTTAAAAATAAACAACAGGTAAATATTGACAAAATCTGCATTCAGCATATTTTAGGGTACTCAATTTCCAACCATACTGACAGTATAGGTTTGCTTAATACGCATTTAACTGATGCATGTGATCATTTCCAAACCCTTTAAGACTTGGAAATTATATTTAAAACCTGTAAGTTCGTCAACGCTTTAACATTGTTTGGTATAAATAGAAATTTCAATTTTAGGTCTGTTTAGCACGACCGCATAAACCAGATAACAGTTTAAATGTTTTGTATTCTGTATGTATTCATGTTGTGCGCTTTTTGTTGCATTTCTGTTATGTATGCATAAAGTGAACAAAAACGTCACAAACCATTTAAAAAATGCTTTTTTAAAGCATGGCGCAAAAGAAACACTTCAACAATTTGGTTACTTTTTGCAAGTGATTATTGTTAAATCTAGTATTGCAACATCAGCAATCGATATACATAGACGGTCAAACGTTCTATGACACATTTTCTCGAGAACTTCAGAAGCAATTTTCATGAAGAGCCGGAAAGCAAATGTCTCGTAACCAGTATATTGTTCCCTCTCATTAAAACCTCCTACACCAGAGCAATGTTAATTTGTTACCAAGTGACGCTTTGTTTGTCTCAAATTGGCGATGTTTGGTATTTGATTGATTCGCCAAGACAGGGGAATCAACGTACGGATAATTTGGACCATGGTCAGTCGGGATTAATGACCAGGGTCGTAAGCTGCTACGAAAGGTACAGCGACATTACATGTATGTGTTTGTGATCGGCAGTTTAAGTATGGATAGTTCCACAAATGTTCAAGCTCCTCCCCAAGCGGCATATTTTCTTTGATCTTGTGATAAGGTTTATCAGAAACCGGAAGTATGCTTTCTTTTGTATTTTCTAGGTCAGATTGTCAGCTGACAATATAATCCTTATCTATTGGATTAAAATTGACCATGATTGACAGTTGTGGAACTGTCCATTAAAATACCGGTCTAGCATCTTAAGGATTGCTTTATCCAGTTCCCAACTTGCAAGCAATAACCTATGAAAGTAGTTTTCAAATATAAATTTATATTCCATTTGTAGTAAGTAAGTCATAGAAATATTATATCAGAACAGTGCCATATAAAAAGGTTGGTCTGTTGAGCATTAGAAAAGTTAGTTTCATCATTTTAACATTGTAGAATACGATGTTTTAATCAACATTTTTATTACGAAAACTACAACTATCAGATTATTACGAAAATCACGTCATGTTTACAAAACTGCGTATTCGCGTGGCACCCAAAATAAACACATAACCTGCAATAAAGCCAGACGATAAATGTTTTCTATAAAAACGTGCAGTTATCAAATGTTTTCTGTATAAGATTGACGTGTTGTTGCCAGTAAACACGGTCGGCGCTTCAGATTATAGATGCAAGACGGTGTAAATAGTTCATGTTTTTTCACATGCGCAAATCCGAACAATAGCTTTGAATGTTTCATTAAGGTTTAAAAACTTAAATACTTCTACGGTTTAGTTTGAATACAAATTAATATTATAATTAGGGTTGTTTGTTAAATACAGTTTTATCTGAATTCTTATAATACACTTTAATGTTTAAAATTATCATAAAAGCCTACGTAATGGTTTCTTGTGTTTACACCCATGTTATTTTGCTGAATCGGAAGTTCTTCGAACAACTAAAATATAAAATAAAAATGTTGTGGCCCATCGTTAATGTAATGTGTTGATGCATTTTCTTAGTTTATTCTTATCAATCTGAGATTAAGGAAAGTCCTTAGGGAGCATAGCCTGCATCGGAACAAAAGCAGCCGTCGTTGTATTGAAACTGTTCATCAACAGTATCGAAATATGCCACGCAACTGACGTCCCCTAGCTAATTTTGTTTCGTTTTTTTCATGTTTCAGAGAGAGAATGTACGATCCAATGGGGTATTTTTTTAAACCAACATCCAGAGAAATGTTCAACATCTTCCAGACACTGCAGAATTATCCGGTTTTTATGTCAACGGTAGGCGTATAATGAAATATTGAAAGCAGGAAACAATATTTAAGAAAGGTGGCATAACGTTAACCAGCATTGTTTATATTCACCAATCAATCACGCATATTCAAACGTCCTGAAACTGAACAAAACGTATGACGTTACACAAATAAAGATCGCCAAGAAGTGTGCGTCCTTATATTACCTAAGCTTGAAAGACGGTGATACAATACAGTTTGATACGTTGGATGTTGCTGAATATATACCAATTCGGATATACTGAAACCCAGAATATAAATTAAATGCGGTGTTAAGCATAAAAGATAAGATTTTTTATTAGTTCTTATCATAACCGTAATATAAATTTATATTAATAAACACAATAATAGGATCACTAAAGGCTTCTACCAAACGCGCAATACCACAGTTTCAGAATAGCGTGTTTGCGTTAGCGATCCAAAACTAATATAAAACATGCAATAAAGCAAGACAAACAGTGTTTTTATCATGCAGTCGACAAATAGCTTCCTAATAACATAGGATTTTTGTTGTAAAGGTTGTTATTACTTCAGATTTAAGATGCAGGAAGGCTAAGAAGGTTCATGTTTCAACATGCGCAAATCTAAGCAATAGTTTAAAAGTTTAAAACTCTAAAGGGCTTTGATTTGTACAGTTATAAACGCATAATCAAATAATATTAATCCATTTAATGTATGGATGTATGGTCGCAACACTTAAATCTGCATCCTTCTGATGCACTTGTTTTAGTTGTCAAATTAAACATACAAATTTGGTACTTTTGTTTAAAACTATGTTATTTTGTTGATTCACAATGTCTTAAACTAAATCAAATATACAAAATGGCTATGTTTTGTTGATTATGACATTATATGTTTGTGACCCTCTGGTACCAGGGATTGTATGTTGTTTTTGTTTGAAAATAATATAAGCTAGGGGATGTAAGTGGTGTTGCGGTTTTCCTTTCCACTATTGATCAACTTTTTCTTTTTAAGTTTTTATTTCTTTGAAAAAAAAAACAGTACATCGCATTCAGTATGATATTTTCATTCTAGAAGTACATAAGACATAGACAAATATTCATCTATAAGTACAACAACAAGCTGATTTTCAAAGTTTTTTTCAGATGAGAAGAAGTAGCTGTAGAAGATCAACTTTAATAAAACCGTGGAAAATCTTTTTTATCATGCAGGCTTTTGCTTCCTAATAACTTTACTTTGCTTAATTTCAGCTAAAAGCACGTCTTGTAGTTTAGGCGTTTGTTAACAATCTAGTTTATTTTCAGTTATATTTTCTTTGTGATCGTATCCGCATAAAATGGAATTCTTCCGTCTCATGTACACTTTACATACTTCTGCAACGTTTGTTACTGAACAACACAGAAACAAATTGATAACAGGCAGACATTGGGGTTATAGAATGTACGATGATGAGTTGAGATCATTCGTTTTTGTCAATTGGTATTTTGTTCTTGACACGGTCTGGTGTGAATAAGATATGGTAAACGGCTAGAGGTTAGACCATATCAGAAAAATAGCATTTATCATACAACTAATTGCTTTTGTTTAAAGTTTGTTTGGTCAAGAAACTGATTTTATTCTGTATTTGCTCAAACTAATATGATCCAATAACCTTCACTATTCTCCAGACACTGCAGATTTATTCAGTCTGAAAGTCAACACAACTAGTCATTTGAAATATTGAAGTCAAGAAACAATATTTCAGGTAGTTGTCAGTGTTATATTAAGCTAACATTCAACTAATCCATCAAGACTGTTAAAACATCTTGGAAATAAACAATATAGGCCGCTTCTCAGACGCCATGTTATACAACATAAGGGTCGCCAAGTATTGTGTGTCGCAAAATATTACCTAATGTTACCTAAGGCCAGACAAAATGTGATACAAATCCTTTTCACTAGCAAGTTCTAGTGCAACCAATTTCCAACGAAAATAACAAGATTCATCTGGTTTAAACAGCATTTACCTAAGGCATATAATCACTTTCGAGCTTTTTTAGACTAGAAAATTAAATTTTAAACCTGTTCGTCTCAGTTATTTAACATTGTTAGGTATAAATG
>Ga0224511_10003615_pt1 | contig 11263 bp, 3 predicted proteins | sample SF_May12_sed_USG_2_FD_169988 | JGI IMG/M metagenome (GOLD analysis project Ga0224511, IMG submission 169988) | Sediment microbial communities from San Francisco Bay, California, United States - SF_May12_sed_USGS_8_1 | ecosystem: Environmental > Aquatic > Marine > Sediment | place: USA...
TAAAATGCACGTATGCTTATTAAATAGTCAAAACATATGTCATGCAAATGCAATTACTTGAGATACGCGCTGTCGTAAATTCGCGCATGTACAATTTTTGGTAATTCAGGTTGTTTAGTTTTTCAAGTATGTGCATTTGACGTTGGTTTTACTAGCGGATCCAGAGTATGGCATACTACCAAACAAATGAAAAAAATAACGTCAATTTCGCCAGTGCACGGACACCATCAAATAAGACCAGCGAGAACATGGTGATTTTACAGTACATGCATGCATCTTAAGTAGATGACACAACTTGCTAGTTGTCTAAGATATTCTAAACTAGTAAAATATTTTACATGTTAATATTTTTATGAAAGAAATGTTTACTTACAATATAAAGTCTTTTTTAAACTTCCTGTGAGGACTGCTGGGTTATTAATATAGTTTTAGAGGTGATAATTTTGTTTAAAAAATAATTTGAAAATCTAATCAAAAACGATCTCGTTCAAAGTTAATTGTATTTTTGTTGAAGAGACAATGTAAATTTTCATTTAAATTTCCTGTTATGAAAGGAGCTGTTGAACAAAATCTTAAATCACTTTGCCTTTCAGTAAAACGCAGACAACTCTCACCACAACAAGTGCAATTACATTCCATAATTTTATGTTTCTAATTTATTTAAAACAAGGTTTTTCATCTTACTATGAAATAATGTTTTAAATGTCCATTCAATTTTAAAATTCAGAAGAATATGGTGAAATGGACTTATGTCTGAAACACTAAAAGTGTCATTTTTAATGATATGATATTTGCATAACATTATATTTAACAAGTCCCCTTATGTTGCATTACGCTAAGTTTGACTTTTTATGTACATATTATCTACATGTATGTTTCCAGTATCCCTGACACCAGGCTGTCTCTCTCGGGAGCGGGACCTGCAGGTGTCATCTCCTGGTGAGGGTGGAATATGGATCCTAGACATTGCCTTGGTGTCAAGCAACAGGGTCATGGTGACCGAGCAGACCAACGACGCAGTGAAGCTGCTGGACAGCCAGGGGGGCAAGGTCGTTTCTAAGCTTCTACTATCACGCCGGCCAATCAGAGTATGTCTTCTTAGGGATGGGCGGGCCGCGGTGACCCTGCCCAATCAGAAGCGGATACAGTTGATCCGCGTAGACGGAGACACCCTGTCACTGGATGGATCCATTGATGTCAAGGGAGAAGTCTATGGCATAGCAGTACATGACCACCACCTTGTTCTGTCATACGTTAACCCAGGCAGGCTGGAGAAGATCACCATGGAGGGAGAAGTTACACACCAGCTGAACAACCACACAGCAGGGATAGAACTGTTCAAGTATCCGTATTTCATAACTACTTCACATGACGGTAATATATTTATAGCTGATTATGGAATAAAAAACACTATTAGTCAACTGGATCAGAATCTACAAGTTGTTCAGACATTCACCAGCCCCATGCTGAAGTCACCAGCAGGCGTCGTCGCCGTGAGCAATACACAACTGCTGGTAGCGGACAGGGATAGTCACAACATCCTCATGCTGGACACAACCACAGGCTCCATGACTCCTCTACTGGGACAGGCAGAGCAAATACAGGATCCATGGGCTCTTGGCTGGTGCCCTGTCAGCAGGAAACTCTATGTTGGATATTTTGGAAAGAAAACTACCATTTATGTTTACAGTAGAAAGTAAAAAGTGCAAACATTGGTTGCTAAGAAATACACCCCTAATTACAATTAGTACAGGTATAAGAATCAACAAAACGGCAAGCATTTCTTAAACAATACTTACGCAATTTATTATGACGATTCAAGAAACACATTTTAGACTCGGATCTATTATATTACTGATTATTATATGAACAATTTCTCTTAGCATAAATGACAATAATGTAATATTTTGGCTATAAATTATGTGCTTATTTTGTATTTGCAATTTTTGTCTAAATAAATTATTACAACTTCAACAAATAACACGCTAGTAAATATCAATATTAAAAATATCAAAACTAATTTAACAATAAAATACTGTTAGTTTCTAGTTCTTTTAGACCTTTATTTTAAATAGCTGCAGAAAAGATAACGCTACACAAAAGAGTATGCCCTTCTTTATGCGATTTATTATAAATATTTATAAATCAGAAAAGCTTAAACTCCGTAGAAACTCCATTTAGTAAACAATAAACATGATCAAGTTATAGTTGTTTTTAATGTTAGTATTTGCGAAAAGATTTTTTACGCGCGCAATACAAAAAGTTATACAAGTTTAAGTAACGTAACATGTTTTCAATGTTTGTGTTGGATGTCAAACATATCGCGCGGTTTGTTTGCGTTCGGAGTCTTGCGTTAATGCAGACGACATCTTTCTTTTCATTAAACGAAAAATACCTAAACATATGTTAAATATGTTAATGTTGAAAGACTGAAAAAAAAATATTTTTTGTGAAACAAAATCGGTTTTTATTGCTTTATAAAATGCCTTTTACGAACGCGTTGAGAATAAATTATACTATAATATTATTTGAAAATCTTAAAATCGAAAAACATGTCATTAAGGTCGAAAATCACACGAATCTTTAACTCGTGAGATCTATAAGAGATGTCAAGCTATTCCAGTTTCCCACCATAAGGTCACAACATTCTTTGAGATAGCTGACTAATCAAGTGTGAAGTCACTGGACCGTAAATAATGTCACCTAGCTGACCTCAGAGGGTCCACGAGACAATGGAGATAATCACAGTACAGGAAATGATTTCTCAATGAAAAAAGTGACAGCAGATATTTGGCTTGGTGCATATAACTTGTTTGCGTACTACAATGTAGTCATAAAAGATGTTATGTCTGTGTCCTTATACAATGATTACAATTAGCCACTTACTTCGCATTTGGTTACACTAATACGAAAATCTGAGTTTTATGCCAATAATGATTTTGGAACAAAAAGTAAAAGTGCAACGGCAACACAACAATAAGTCCTTGTGAGAGCCGAGAATCGAACCCGGGACATGTGACACCGCATTCCAATGCGTTAACGCTAGGCCTCCAAGCCATCTGAAAATATCGTATATTGTAGTCAAGCTATTTAACTTTTCCAAAAGTAAGGTATCGATTTATATACAAACTAACCCAAATTTGCGAGCCACACTTTTTAAAAAGTCGGTGTTTTCTGCAATATTTTATCATCCCTGGATATTAGTTGACAATAATATTTGGCGGTTTCTCGTGTTATTGGTGTAGGATTCACTGCTAAATTATGATTAAAAAGTAAAATGTTTACAATTACTGTCCTAAAATACAGACGTAACATCTTAAAAACCTCTGTCACACCAAGGGGTGTAATTACAGTGTTCCCGAAGCGTCCTTAAATGCAGATCGCCGACATGCGAGCTGAGCCGTCACCTGCAACGATGTGTGCGCGCTGTGCCATCGCTAATAACGCCATGCAGCGGCGATGATTTTCAATGTGCACAAAAACAACGCCCCGTCTTGACGTTTGCACAGCGTTCTGTGGTAACGCTGTGGGATCTTCTAGATCGTCGCGCGGGAGTTGTTGGCGCGCAGCGTGCAAGCAGTGAAGATGCTGTGTAAATCCTGTATATGGAGGCAGTGTTTGCGATGCATTTTAATAATTATTCAACATTTTATAAAGTATATGATAAAATATTTATAATGAATGCAAATGAAATCTTCAATTTCAAGTTAAATTAAACTGACACTACTTACAGATTGGCCACAGCTGTTCATTATATAATAAGTTGTTAAACAAAAATGAATGTCCACTAAAACACAGTTTTGCAATCTATTTGATGTACACTACTTAGTAAATGTGTTTTTGCAAGTCCTGCGTGACCTTGTACAACTTTGTACAACTGTTTAATATAGAATGACCAATTGCTTCAAAAAGTCCAAATCGGTCACTTTGTTCGCAAAAATGTGTTGCTCAAACTAAAACAAAATGAAAAAACAAACCTTTTACGTTATTAGCGCTGTATGCGCGTCGTGAGCACGCTGCAGCATCTTGCGCGTTGTAAGAGCGTCATGAACGCTGTAAGGACGCTATAGAAAAGACGTGTGCATGTTGTATGGATGCTGTGTGCACGCTGTAACTGGCAAATATGCTATGGACCATTTATTCTATAATTGGTACACGAAACACATTAATACAATACAAGTATATTAATGTTTGGTTACCCAATCAGGAGATTATATCAGTATGTCTTCTAGTGTTAGCATCTTTTTTGAGCAGCAAATTTTGTTCCACATTTTTACCACATTGAGTATCATGTTGTAGAACTACATCGCAAGTACGTCTATCATTGAATATAAAATTTAACAAAAGGTTTTTATTGCATGTGTCGATACATTTTTACAAATAACAGTTCATCCAACTCGCTGTTCAAAACCTTCACATGGTGATTTAAAGCCACCAGAGCACGGTTTGGGCATTCACATGAGAAAAAATATAAACTATACCTAAAAGTCTAAATAACTGCGTAATAGAGCATACACAATAGGTACCATGTGCTAGTTTTGAAGAAAAATGTGCACAAACCAGGTCATTTTCAATATACCATTCATTATGAGGGGAAATTCTTTTTTGTCCACAAACACAAAAAGGATTTACCTCATATTACATGCATTTTTCATCTTTTTAGATATGCAGTCAAGAAATGTTTTAGTGTTGGTCATATTTCATCACTTTTCTTTGTTAAGACTCTTACCTAAATCATATTTTAAGATAAGTACATGTACTTTACAACATAATTTTCTGTGCTCTAGCTACTTCAACGTTGGAAGTCAACTCGTATTCAATTTCATTAATTCCAAAGACAGGAACTAACGGAAGGTATTTGCTTTTTGTTTGTATTGTAAACTCCACTTCCACAACTTTCTGCGATTACTGACTGGTTCTCTTCCCTTACGAAAGGGAGGTAAGTCGGTCATCACAATACACTGGTTAGGAAGTTGATAGATGTTCGTCAATTTTAAATGAGAGTTTATAAGATACACAAAAATGATCATACCAGCGATTTGACACACCATCATAAGGCATGCACACATAAATAAGAGGTATATCGTCCCGAAAAGAATGCTTCGGAGTCCAAATAGAAAGGGAAGTAACTTCTGCTGAACAGTTGCCATAAACATGGCACTTTTTTCCTGCAACGCAACAAAACCAGAAGTGATATTTCATTTAGTTAAAGTAATGACCATTCTTATCTTTAAAATTGATTCATTCAAGGTTGGATTGAAATAATGCAAGTATATATGTGGTCTATTAAACTTCTAGACTAATCTCTCTCTACCTTTTTCAATGAGATGGATAATTATTACATCTGAAATTAGCAATCAAATTAAGTTAGAATAACCCCTTTCGCGGTTTACCTGAAATGTGTTAGAAACATTGAAATCAAATATGAACCCTATATTATTTATGTTTCCTGTCAGTGTATAAACCAAATCAAGTTTGTAACACGTACTGTGTCAACTTTTAATTTTTTTCGACGATTATATCATGAAGGCCATATGGCCACCTACCCGTGTACTGCCTGGAAAGTACAGGCAGGAAGGAGCAGGAGGTGATCGCAATGGTGACCAGATCAACGCCAGCTGTGACCGCGCCAACCATTCAAAAGATAAACAGCTAAATTATAAAATAATTTGAATAAAACTTAATCCTGCTAGCTTCAATTGTTCTTTAATTATCAAACCCTACAACTCAAAAGTTGCTGTTCCATAAACATTTTCCCTAGCAGAGTTTAATCACTTGCTTTCTGCTACAGACTTTATGTATGAGGTATAGATTGTCTGAAGCTTGTTCAAACTGATGTGAGAGTTTTGTTATATACTCGATTAAACTTCTGAACTTCAGTCTCGTACACTTAAGTCATCATCAATGTTACCATTGTCACGTCAGAGTAATGTTAATGTTCAACCCAGCATCTATTCATTGTTAAGTTAGATTCCACACAAATCTTAATATTTACATTCGCTTATTATTTTCTGAAGGACCAGTTGACGTTCATGTTGCATGACTCGCACGGCTCTGTCGTGTCGAAATGACGTCGTTGTTTACTAAAAAAAACGTTAATTGGTCAGCTCAACGTCTTTCGACCAACAAAAACAACGTTGCTTTATTTTTCACGCATGTAACGCGTTTGAATGTTGACGGTAGCTAAATAGTTGTATTAATAATTTATACAATATGAGTTTACAAAAGAAAATCAAATATTAACTCAAACCAAATGTAAATATAAGGAATGAATCAAATCTTATTATAAATAAGCACATTTGAAAAAAAGTTAAAATCACATAGTTCAGAGTTTTCCTTTATGAAAAGACACTCACTGACACTAATAAACAGTTATAATAATTAGTCAGTTTAATTTCAGTAAATGTTGAAAATGAGATCCATTTACCTGTAGGCACCATTTCTTTAAATCACTGTTTTTAATGAACTACAACCTAAAAGGCTTTCAATAACATTTTAACGTATGTTATAACATGCCATGCTGTTGTTGAATTTCAAATGTTTTTTCCTTTACTTTTTGACATATTCGCTGATGCCACATGGTAGATGTCGTGAACCCCGATTAACAGAAACATATTGCGCATGTAACTATTACAAGTTTACAACGAATTAAATAAAAAGTTAGTTGTAGCGTTACGTTATATAGAATTCAACAAATAGGTGAGTATGTTGTCTTAAATTTGAATCTAGTAGATCTATTCAGTACAGCAATTCGAATGCAAATCTATGCTGCGCTTGCAAATGAAAATATGATGATGAAACGGGAAATAATAGTGGGTGTATAATACGATACTAATTTTGAGTTGTTTCTCTTCACTGAGGAATTTTATTGTCACCTGACTACCACTTCCTGTGTCTCAGGTGACAAATCTATGAACAGCTCTTACAAATACTCCTATACGTCATATCAAGGTAAGATAATTTACTATATTTTAAAATGTAAGCAATTCGTTTAATCATGTAAGCAATTTCATTTTAATAGAATTAATAAATAAGAATAGTCTAAGGATATCTGTTTATGATTCAAATTGTAAATATATTAAAAATAAACTGTACTTTCGATTTTAAAATGAGAAAAATAACAGAAATTATAATAACATTTTTTTGATCCCGTACCAAACTGGTGCCAAATACTGCGTGTCACGTGGCAATGGCGTCATGGAAACGTCAGAGGACGCACACCTCGGCACATCTTTAAAACAAAACGGATGGTTACAAAGACCCGTGTATTAAGTTGTCATGTCAAGACTTGATCTTCTTTCTTAAGTTTTGTCTCAGATAACACAATGAAATAAAATTTATATTAGACATCAACTGACTGTTTCCTCTGGATACATATGTCTTGTCTGTATCCTTTTATGATTTGAAGACAGTCGCCACTGACAGAAGAATTTTAAACGAAATTGTTAAAACCCGGAAATTGTCTCGATTTACACTTTTTCTCTTTTGCATGTGCTAACTAAAAGGACATTTGCAATATCCAGACATAGATCCAGTTCCGCTTTTTACTGACTCATAATACATGTTATGTAGATCAGTGACTCAACTCTTATTACGATAAATGCGAATTAAAATAGTGTTTTTTAATACAATTAGAATCTACATGACATTTTACTATTATGAATTGAAATTCGTATATATTATTTATATGTTAAATAACATGGTCCCAAACAGCAGCGAGTGTAACGATTACATAATGCGTATTTTTGAAGCTAACTTAATTGATAAGTTTTGCTTATCCGAAACCACTTTTTATAAACAACGATTGTCTAACATTTCAATCCGGTTTTAGTAAATAAATAAGTTAAAATATCGTTTAAATTGTAGCATAAGTAATACATATAGCATATATTTGTATCTTGTTTCGACTGTTATGTTACCGACATGTCAAATTGTAGTTTTAAAATTGATAATAAAAAGGATAGAACAAGTCTTATTACACTATTTATATCAAATATAATGCTGATGTACAGGAAAACCAAAACATGTTTAAGATTTAATCTTTGCTTTAGTGTAAGCTAATGGAGCATCATTGGCCCACAAGATATTTAAACATATAAATTGTCTTCTGTTCATTAGGATATTTTAAATATAAAAAAACCGTTGTATTAGCTCGCCTTCTTTCAATGTGATTTGACGCGGCAATGAGACAATTCATTTTATTGTAGATTGGTTATAAAAAACACTTACACTTGAATTTAGATTATCATTGATTTATCTTATCTTTCTTTGCAAAGAAAACATATTGGAATAAGTTACTAGTATATCGTTGCATTAGCATTTTGTCAACTTTTAATTAAGATGTTTGAGCCAAATTAGTTAGATGTCTGACAATGACGATGTGGCTGAATCTTAGGCGTAACCTATATTATACATCTATCTAGTACATTTTATGTTTCTAATTTAAACTAACGTCAAATGAAAACCTTAACGCCAGTTTGACATAACCGTTCAACTAATATTCTATGTAATATCAATTGAAGAGATTAACAAAGACAATTATTTTTAAACAATGTAGACAGTCTAGTTTAAGGGCACAATGAAAAAACAAACCCATAAAACAGACCTTCACAATATTTTTCAACATTTTGTCACTGCAGGTGGAAGCATGGCCGAATCGATGTCTGATACCGTCAGCGCCGGCTCTGACGACGCCACAACACTGTACTGTCAGCCTTGTGGCAACGTCCTTGCAGATGCCTTCTGTCGGGACTGCTCTGAGTATCTTTGTTCTGGATGTAGCAGCGTACATGAGAAACTAGGCATGACAAAGAACCATACTTTACTGAAAGGAGCGGCAATGCCTTCGTCCTTGAAATTCCATGGAAAAGGCAAACCGGGTATCCATGCTGGGTCTTTCCAGAAATGCCCCCAACATCCCGTGGAGGAACTAAAGTTCTTTTGCCAAAGGCATGAGGCTGTCTGCTGCATGGCATGCAGCGTGGTCGTTCACAAACAGTGTAACGTGGCCTATATTCCTGATTTGGCGAAGAACTACATGACTGGGCCCGAGTATCGACGACTGATGGATGAAATAAAGGAAACTGAACAACTGGCCGCAAAGCGTCTAATTGACATTGACAAGAAAATGAAGGCAGTACAAAAGCAAGAGGTCGATGAACTGGCGATGCTCGACAAATACAGAACAGATATTATTGAGTTTGTCGATAAACGAGTAAAAGATCTGTCTTCACAAATTAAGAAGCAGCGAAACAAAGACATTGCTTTATTGCAGCAGCAACAGTCTCAGTCACAGAAAATCGAGTCCAGTTTGTCCTCAGCAAAGACAAAGCTCAAAGCCTGTGAACAGAGGCCGTCCGAGCTTTTTACTGAATCTAAGCAGACCCTGGCCAAAGTAGCTAAACTGAAGACCGAACTCGCCGAAGTCGCAAACAAAAGTGTATATCAACAGTACCGGATCCGGAAGGATGCCGAGATGGAGGCGGTGCTGAACAACAAGGATGGAGTGGCCACCATTGAGCTGGTTGCAGGTTTGTGATGCACATTTAAGCTGTCTTATTTATATTTTAGTTAAATGTGTAAAACATTCATTGATATGTATTTTGTTTTGCAGTACTATATATGTTATTAAATAATATATTTGATATTGGCACTGTTTTTGTCCTTGTGACAGTCGTATTACTACATGTGCTAATACGACTGACCTCGGACAAATACAAGTGCCAATATATAATTTATTGTTTAATAATAATTTTATAACATAACTGTTCTTTTCAACTTTACATGTTGCATGAAGTCCCGGCACAATGCTGGAAAAAAGTGGAAAGCAGGGCCAATAAGAAATAACGCTTTAGACCCCGGTCTAACAGTGATATTACTTATTAGACGGCTTATAAAAATATAAGGAGGAATGTTACAGGGCTTATAGTTAAATTATGCAATAAAGCATGTTTCGTGTTTCGTGTTTATTAAATGGTGCTACATGTACCTTACGGAATATTTTTGGGGAATATTCTTGTGATGTAATTGTATTTATTTTTCAGACAAGTCAACACCGACAGGTCTTAATCCGCAGAAACAAGGTCGTGTCCCAGGTACGCAAATATTGTGTTAGTTTCATAATACAATCAAAAGAGATGTGGTAAAATGCGTATATATGTATCTTAAATGGTTAAAATAAATTTCATGGAAGTGCAATTAATGCATAGTTCCTCAAATTTTGAATCTCCGCCCACATATGTTCAAATCAATTGTTCATGTGATAAGGTTTATCACAAACAGGAAGTACGCTTTCTATTGTATATACTAGGTCAGAATGTCACCTGACAATATATCCCTAATCCATTGGATTTAAATTGACCATGTACTGTTATAAATGATCATGATTGACAGATATGGAACTGTCCATTGAGATTAGCACTGTCGTTAACTCGCGCATTTACCATTTTTGGTAATTCAGGCTGTTTAGGTTTTCATGTACATGTATGTGCTTTTGATGTTGGCTTCACTAGCGAATCCAGGGGGTGCACCCCCACGCCCCTTACGGCCGCGGACCAATGATTGTTGTTGGTTGAAGCACAAAATCACGTCTGTACGCTTCGACGATCTATTTGAACTCTCTATGACGTTCTAGTGACAACAACAACAATAGTATTAAGATGACGTCGACGTAACGCGTCTTATGCGCAGTGGCGCGTAAACGTCGTAATAATAGTTTACACAACATACTCGGGGCGGCAAAAAGATAATTAATGCAAAAGCAACACATGTATAACAATACAAGCATAATAATAAACAATTCCTATACGATGAAATGATAAAAATCACGAAAAACGATTACTTAAGTCTACGAGTCACTTGTGAATGATCACACAATATACGAAATTATATTAATTCTAAGCAGTCCATCGTTAATTACAAATATCACCTATTCACAGTCAAATGTCAAAGTTCGAATGAATCTGATCAAAGTTTAATCGAGACACACGGCGTCTTCTCAAATCTCCAACGGGTACAGCTTAGTGATGGGGCGATTCGTCATCCCTCCGTCTGTATGGATATTGGCGGCGCGTACACGTCCATCATTGCCAGAGATAAGGGAATCCACCCTGGCTAAGCGCCACCGCGATCGTGGACCTTCGTCGTGAACCACGACGTCACCGACCTTTATCGTCTGCTGGTTTTGACCGGAAACGCGCTGATGTTCACGCAGTACCGGTAGTGTTTTTTTCATGTTTCCAACGTGAACGCTTACGTTGTAGCA
>Ga0224511_10003616_pt1 | contig 11262 bp, 6 predicted proteins | sample SF_May12_sed_USG_2_FD_169988 | JGI IMG/M metagenome (GOLD analysis project Ga0224511, IMG submission 169988) | Sediment microbial communities from San Francisco Bay, California, United States - SF_May12_sed_USGS_8_1 | ecosystem: Environmental > Aquatic > Marine > Sediment | place: USA...
AAGTATGCTTTCTTTTGTATTTTCTAGGTCAGATTGTCAGCTGACAATATAATCCTAATCTATTGGATTAAAATTGACCATGTACAGTTATAAATGATCATGATTGACAGTTATGGAACTGTCCATTAATCTACACTGGATCTGTCAATTGACAAATCTGTCAGGTTGCTCGGAATCAACATCACAACCGAAACACTAATTCCAGATTTCCTCTGGTTTTCCTACATGTACAATAACGTTTCACAATTAAAATCTGTAAAACTACACTATAACATTACATTTTATTGTTTTGTAACGTGTTGCTATAGCGCCAGTCAGAACTTAAGAAAATGTCCCTTGTTCAGTGTATGAAATTGTGTTATCAAAACAATTAAATTACGAATCCTTTAATGGTAATAACTTTGTACCTAAGACATAATACTCTAAAACGCGTGGTACTTGCTCAACAACCAGACATAAAACATCTAGAGAAGTGCTAAATTACCCAATTAAAGCTTTGTTTAGAGTTTAACTATTAACATATACTGAAGCAAAAGCACTGTTGTAACCTTGTTTGAGGAAGAGATACAAAGCTAAATGCCCAAAGCAGCCCAAAGTCAATTTGTCATGTTCAAAACCTACATGTAGCAATGACCTTGAAATGGAATAGGTAAAATATTGTTGCGTTACCTCAAAAGTACCATTCTTAAGTAATAAAACATAAACATTAGTGTTAATTAACCATTAATTAGACAAAACAATGGATTTCACGCGGGCCAACAGAACTCAAAATTTAATGGGAACATACCTTTCATAATTAGCCATTTTAAACTTCACGTACATGTACCAACGGATTTTCTAAGTTTTAGGTACGAATTAGTAGACAATTATTTTCCCTTCTTTATATTGTAGAAACCGATAGGTGGCATTTAGTATATCACGTGATTTCGTGCACAAAATTTTCGTGTTAAATTCGGTAATGAGTCATTTAGCTTTGGGGAAACGGACTGGTCAGTTCGGTTTTTAAAAAAATAAAAATAAAACCATGTTGAGTGTTATATTTACGTTACATATATATTTCATGCATAATTATTTGTTTAAATAATTAATTGCTTGTTTTCTGTGGTATAGTGAACGTATTGGATGTTCAAATGTATTGGATGTTATAATGTGTTTGATGTTATAATGTGTTGGATGTTATATATCATAGACTGGTTCCCCAAGTGCTTCCCTTGAATTTATATTTGTGTTATTTATTCTATAAAAGGAGGTTTCGTAATGGTTAATAGGGAATCGTAGATCGTAGATTAATAGAACATCAATAGTTTGTCCAAAATAAGAGGTTAGAAAGTAGGACGTAAATAAAAGTTTGAACCAAAATTGATTTGCCTTTTTGGACAAACTATTGATGTTTGACTTGGTTGGAGAGATTAAAAGCATTTTTTCTTTTTTTTTCGTCTCCAAAAATGTTGAGAAAGTGTGAGGTTTGCTATAGCTTAAAACTGGTTTCAACTCCCAATAAAAGTCATTTACCGTACCAAGGCGGTAACTCAACATTTCTTGGAGAATTCATTTAAGAAATTATACATAAAAAAGAAAAGAAAAAAGAAAAATCCGAAAAACACAACAATTTAGTATTTCTAAATGTCTGTTGCGTCATGATGTTGTACGTGTTTTTGTGTCGTTCTGTGTGTTAGTTTTTGTACGGGCCATTTGGTCATGGTGCCCTTAAACTTGACATATCTACATTGTTTACAACATTCGATATTTGAACATCACTTCAATTATGTCTCCCCCCTCTGGAGAGACATATTGTTTTTGCCTTGTCCGTCTGTCCGTCTGGCTGTCTGTCCGTCTGTCCGTCTGTCACACTTCGTTTCCGCTCAATAACTCGAGTACCATTTGACCCAGAGCCTTCAAACTTCATAGGGTGATAGCCCTTATTGAGTAGAAGAACCCTATTGATTTTGGGGTAGTAGATCATAGGTCTAGGTCACGGTGACCCGAAGAGTAAAACCTGTTTCCGCTCAATAACGCAAGTACCCTTTGACCCAGAGCCTTCAAACTTCATAGGATGTGCATGTTCTTCTTACCTTAATAAACGCTTCCGTTTCAAAACGGTCATATCTCGTTCTTTGCCTTCCTTCAACAGCGCGCACGGAGGAACGCGTGGAGGGGAGACATGCGTTTTTCTCAAAAACATCTAGTTTATATTATAAAACTCTAAGATTACATCCGTTGGTGCATGGAGTTTAATACGGCTAAGTGTAAAATGGTCCAACAGTGATATTACTTATTAGACAACTTATTGAAAATTCTGGATAGTTTATTACCGATGTGTTATGTAATAATAGCAAATAAAAATGTATTAGCTTCAATTGACTTGAACCATAAAATAATTTGTCGAATTTCACAACTTGGTCACCACCAAACTCCTCACAGTGGTTACGTCACGCTTTGCTACTTTAACCACTGCCAACACAAAAATCACGTGACGATGGTCCATCACGCGATTGATTCAAAACTTCAGCCGTTATTTAGGTTGGTGTTTACCTATTCTGTTGTTACAGGTTTTGGCTTGAAATTAAAAAAAATATAGGCATAATTCTAAGTAGCTGTGTTCACCAAAATTACAAACATGTTAAATAATCATTCCTTTTTGTAAAAGGGGATAAAATGATGTATCATTTGGGCTAAAAATAAATTTGTTTTCTTAGAGAGTGCATGGTGATAGGTGGGTGGGGAATGTAAACATTCGGTTGCTGAAATTCATGAAAAAAGTAGCCAAAAATGGTGGGTTTCGTTTCGTGCTGAGTTCTTTCTTGCATAATACGCAACATATCATTTTTATTGTTTAAATCGACTCATCTTGGACTGATCTTTAAAAAAAAGGTATGCATGTGGGGTACCCTATGCGGCGGTTTTTGAGATAGTTTACGTTAAAGTTGACCAAGTTACTATGTGTTATATAGGACCGGGTAATTGGTAGTCATCAACCTAAACTACACACCTGGTGTCACAGTGAAAATATCTTCAGTAATATTTACAAAAAAAATATAACATATATTTTTTTTACTTTCTTGTTCATTAAGCATAATAATTTAATGACAAAAATCTAAAATAATATTAAGTATTCTGTTTTAAAAATGAAAGTGAAAAAAAAATCCGGTTCTCTGGAGCCGGATTTACTTGTGGTGGCAGTGGTAACTGTACTGATCAGGGGAAGTAACCGCTGCGGGGAGTTTGGGTCACCACTAGCTATTTTTACGTAAATGTACTATGACAAATGATTTTCGTTCATTTCCACAACATTACATTTCAAACGAAAATGAATACCTTCTAAATTACTTACTAACGCTAACAATCAGAAACGCCATTAACCTGTTAAGGTTTCCATTTATCTAGTAACAGTATATCAATAAGCATTATACACATATCTAGAAAAACTGTATAGGGAATTAGCAAGAATGTAGCAAAATATCCCTGCCTTGTCGTACATGATTTACATCATGTGTTCTCCAAGCATGATCATGTATATGATATTGTTCTTTATGTACAGCCGCCGCTCTCTATTTAAAGCCGATAAAGCCATTACTCTCCACATTGTTCTGAAAACATTGCCAGCTGCGGCACTGACTGTGTTTGACTAACATTGACGGAATATAGAAATTTCGGTTTTCATTCTTTTTTTAAAAAGGTACGCATGGACATGTATTTAAGTTTATATTTACATTACCTATCTGAAGTATATTTTTATTTATTAATCGACATTATAAATAACTTTATGTTACTATATAAAAGACTAGAATTAAGATTATTTTTATTTCTTATGTTTTATTTCACTGTTAACTACACTTGATGTTTAATAAGAAAAAACCTAGTTCGACCGAAATGTCCTTGTGTATACATATTATGTTTTGCAGGAAATTTTGTTTGGACCGAGTCAGTAGTTACAACTAGGTGACCATGCATACTAACGGTTCAAATTTCACCCTGGATGTCAAACCATTTAGCGATATTGACGAAACCGTTGTAGACCTAGCGTTTACACTCACCGGATTGTTCATGTTTATTTTAAACGTTATATCCCTGATATATCTTGTGCGCCTGGTCCAACACACAACCTCCGTCGACCGTCATTTCTATCGACAACTCGTGTGTGTGGCTTCAAACGACATTCTTAACGGACTTGCAATGTTTCTTCATCGCTTCGCTCCAATACACGACATGCCCTCCGCCCGCATGTGTTGGACTTTGGTGATTGTGCAAGTTTCACTTGTCTGTGCTACCCAAGTGAACATTCTGTCCATCAGCATCCAGCGCTATTTCATCGCCCTCAACGCGCGCCACAATTCTGGCTACACGGCTATCATAGACTTCAAAGCCCTCGTTGCCAGCAACATATGCTTCTTTGCTATCCCGTTGTCCTACATGCTTGTAACGATGGACCTGAGCTACAACATGGACTTGGCCGTGTGTGCTCCAGTGGCTGTGGTCACCAAGGAGGGCCTCAGTGTTATCGGAATGGTTGGAACAATCGCCCTGGTGCCCGTTTCTATTGCGTCTGTGTTAATCTCTTTGGCGGCAATACGCCATTTCTCCATCACATTACGCGCCGTTGGGCCTGGTGCGCCAAACCAAGGCTCCGAAGAGGAGGAGGCGACTGAAATCAAACGGACTGAGAAACACATCGTGGTAAAATTGTTTATCATTCTACTAATGTACATGATCTGCGTAATACCCTTGGCTGTGGTTGCGGTTCATGTCTTCATGAAGCATCCCGTGTCAGACACGTTGATCGCGTTGATAATGTGCGTAGGGTACATGAACTCGATCTCTAGTCCAGTTGTCTACATGAGTAGACTCTCCAAATATCGGGTTCTCCTGAGCCGAGACTTCAAACGTTTCGTTCGCATTTTTACGAATAAACCTAGATATATGAATGAAACGCCAATTGTAGAATTTCTTCAAACAGAAAAAGAAAACGTCGAGACATCTGCTGTATGATAATGAAGATAATCAATTAAGGGAACCCCCATGCAGCCTGCAAATTTGGGGCATGAAAAGTGTCATAATTGTTTACATCTTACATTGTAACCATATTTAACCAGTGAACAATACTCCCGTATATATGAGAAACTGCCATATATACATGAATGTTAATATATTACAGAAACAAATGAATTTGTTAAAAACGTGTGCACCGCAAAGTTGGCTTTGTTTATTTAGGCAATGCCAAATTGGAATTTTGTTAAGCGTCAACTCAAGTTTGACAAACCTAGGTACCTATTCACAAAAACAAACTAAAAACGAAAACACAAATGTTTTACGACAAAAAACAATGAATTATTTATATATTTAATGGAAAAAACTTCATCATATATATAATATGAAACAATGGTCTGATTTAATAATTTTGACTACCTTAAGCATGACTTAAAACATATGGTGTAATACAAAAAAAGTGTGTTTTCACGTAAAATATATATGTATTGTATAAATGACACAGCTATGACAATATTGTCACAATATATGTTTGTGTAAGTAAGAAGTAATTGTGAAGTAAATCAATTATAATGAGAATACTTATACTTCCATACAATGTGGACAATTACTGTCCATGTATATGAACAGTACATGTTATACAATCATGAACAATGATAACTGTCATGTACCATGAACCAAGGCAGGAACTATATTACACTGGTAATACTATCATAATAGAATAAAACCGTGTACAAATTTCACACGTGAGACAAAATACTTTGGAGATCTATGTTGCAATTTATCCATAAACATAAGAACATGTAATATCAACATGTCCATCCTAACTAGTATTCACATAAAAAATACTTGGTAGTACATACATATTTATATTTTGGTTAAAGTATAATTTTGAATCCCACAATACACTCAAACAAATTTCCAACGCCCCCATTTTCATTTTGACACTGTAGGGTAAATAGAAAATGAAGTTATGAAATTTTACTACAATGTGCTTTTAAAAAGCGTCTTTAAACTGGTCATAAAATTTGGAAATCTAGAACGACATTATGACGTGTCACATGTCCCTACGCTAGCTATCGTTTTTTAATGTAAAAAAATGGTTGTAAATGATTGAGAATATTAAGGTGTATTTGAAAAAACACAAACATTATCAAATAATTGCAGAATTTTATGTAAGCGCATAAGATCCTTAAAACGCGCGTTTGACGATTATGAATGTTGAAAATTCAAAACAAGCTAATTTTAGAACGTGTTTCGAAAAATATTTGATATTTTTATATTACATAAATGCATATCAACTAATCAAACAAATACTTTTGGCGGACAAAATCTTTTTCAGAAACCGTTTGTTTTACATTGATGACGTCATCACTTTTGACCACTTTTCCTATGACGCGTGTTGTTTTTGTTGATTTAACTATTTCCAGAATAGTAGATAACATTATATCCTGTCTAAAATTGACAATCTATAAACGATAAGTATGGTGAATATTGATAACGCATCGCTCAAACATTACTAAAAACATCCCGCACAGACCGAAAGTACATACCGTAAATACCATATATTTTCGGACACCCTTTGTTTTCACCGAAATAATTATTTTTTAGCGTCCGAAAACATAGGATAATTACAGTAATAAGTGCGCCAAATGTGACTTCACCTGCACCGGCATAGTCATATGAAGCTGTTACTAAATGGTTTTGTAAAGAAACTCGGCTAAAATTAGCCATCGGTTTTGTGCTAATTGAATTTGATTTAGATAATTAGAAAAAATGATGTATATCAGATAATATCCAAAGAAGATATGGAAAATAGAATACAGAATTAAGGTCAGTGTAGATTTTTGTGTGTGGATTAAAATCGTTTTGTTTATCATTCGAGTTACGTTTTTTATTCTTTTTTCAAGGTTTTATTACCACTTAAACTAAATGCAACCCAAAGATGTTTATGTATTAAGTATTGGATTAGGTTTAATTCTACTTCATGAATTATTATTCACATAAGAATAACCTAAAGTTGTAATAATTCGTAGTTTTATATTTTATTAATTTATGGTAGGATTTAGTTTGGGATTGTGTGTCACCAGTTATTAATGCTAAAGAAGTAAACATAACTCTGAAAGGTACGATGTTTTAATGAAAAATGAGTCGCTAAATAGCTCTTACTAAATAAATTCTTTTCTAGACAATAGTAACTACAGTAAATGCTTGTTAAAAAACACCGAACGTTGTGTTGAATTCATTCACGGTGAAATTGAAAGTAGAAAGTCAGCGTAACTGTTTCGTCCTTGATTTTTGTAGGTTGAGTTAAAGAAATCTATAATGTTGTATGTCATTCTGTGAATCATTGAAACATTTACAAATCATGTAAATATCTAGAAGTCCTGAGCTATTTAAATGATGGAATGTGAATTCTCGTTGTCTGCGGGGATACGTGCTTGCAGTAGGGAGGATATTGTGTTTATTTAATGACGCTCTTGGAAATTTCCATTCAGCGCCTTGGCACACGCATTGCTAGTTTCTATTAGCTATCCATACACAAGACAATGGAGCTGCCGCCACACATGACAAACCAGAATCTTTAACGTGCCCAGTGTATAGCACTGATACACGGGAGCATTTGTCCTGGGTACGAGTACGTATATCCTTTTATATCCTGTCAATCATGATCATTTATAACAGTACATGGTCACTTTTAATCAAATAGATATGGATTATATTGTCGTGTGACAATCTGACCTAGAAAACACAAAAGAAAGACCCATTCACAAGATCAAAGCAAATCTACGCATTGGGCGGAGTTTGAAATTTTGCGGAACGGTGCATTAGTGGTGTAGCTGCATCGTGTTGGCCTATCATGAGGTAGACTGCGGTTCATATGTTGGCTAGGGCAAATGTTTGTCTATTGTTCTGTTCGCCTATATTCAAGTTCAGATGCACTGTATGTTCCATTAATGACGCTTGCCATGCGATTTTCGACCTAGTGGTCATAGTTTTACTATTTTATACCTTTTTGACAGATATTTTACGCTAATTTTATATTTTCATTTAAAACAAAACGTATATCAGCACTGCTACTTTTTTAAAACATTATGATTTTAAACACACTTAAGCAAAGCACGTGTTCTCGACATCGACGTTATAAATAATGTACATTCAAAGTTTCTGATGGTTTCTCTAAAATGTTTTTATAATAGAATGTGTTGCAATAAAGACTGGCATAATTACTTTCTGTGTATCTTGTTGCATGTCTGACACCGACAATAATTTCAATTTCGTTAAATTGCACCAATCTTTCTTATTTGGTATTGTCAACACTTATTATTTTTCAATGGGCTTATTATTTCTCAATCAAAGTTCATTAAACAAAATTTATTAGTCGAATATGTTTCCAAAAAAAGACTGGAATAATAACTTTTCTAAAGAAATTTGTAAGACCAATAAGAAATGCCTCATGACAATAAATCTTAGCCTTTCATTGTTCTTCTGGCAATAACATCGTGCTTGTGTTCTATTCATATCATTTCTTTACAAACATGAAATTTTTTTATATAACCTTATTGCTTATTAAAACACAAAACGCATATAGGAGAGCCACTGAACGAAATACTTTAAAGGAGCTAGAGCACAAAAAAATGGGTTGAAAAGTACTTATCTTAAAATATTATTTAGATAAGAGTCTTAGCAAAGAAAAGTGATGTAAAATGGCTGACACTAAAGAAATTTTTGACTACATATTTTAAAAGATGAAAAATGCATGTTATATGAGGTAAATCATTTTTGTGTCCGTGGACAAGAAAATGATTTCCCCTCATAATGAATGGTATATTGGAAATGTCCTGGTTTGTGCACATCTTTCTTCAAAACTAGCACATGGTACCTATTGTTTATGCTCTATTACGCAGTTATTTAGACTTTTATGGATAGTTTAGATTTTTTTCCCATGTTAATGCCCAAACCGTGCTCTGGTAACTTGATCGAAAAATATTCAACAAAACGCACACAAGCAATAGTTTCTGTTAAAAATAGAAGGAAGTTAGATAATATGGCTTAAATGTTCTTAATAACACTTGACAACACTATTCAAGACAACTGAAAAATGTCCGGAATTACTGCTGCTTTCACACGCACACGACACTCATCTCACGACTTGTCATGGTAACAAAAATACCATACTGAAAAGTTAAACAACTGTTAAAAAAGGATACAAAAACGCATCTTATAAACACATGCCATCTTATAAGCAATACTTGAAACCAACCTCAATATTATATCAAAACAACAAATTTAAGACAATTTACCAAATAAAATACTGGTCAGTTTGAGCGTGGAATGACTATGTCTATACCGTCTGAGCACGAGGAAAACTATTAGTAGTACGCTTAAATACAGCCGTGCGTTTAGTAAGCATTTGTGTTAGCGAACGACCGCGAACGTTTGGTAATTTAGCCAATCACAGGTCGCCAATTACCAAACGTTCGCGGTCGTTCGCTAACAAAACAGCTTACTGAACTCACTGCAGTAACTCTACAAGCGATACAATACGACCACTACTAAATACATTCATTTAACACACGCAAAATGTGACTTTGATATTAAAAAATAGAAAGTGTATTCGACAGAAAACATGTTGATCGCGATGTTTTGCTGCTTGTACTCTTTACATCAAGAAACTGACACGGGCATTAGGATTTTATAGAAAGACTTCAGGGTTAACCAACATGTACACACAAGAAAGTTTATTTGTAAGTGTAAACATATACAATGTATAATGCATATAACAGAGCTGTTTGCGTGTAATTATTTTACATTTAATTAAATGAAAATGAATACACAATGGATCTATTTAAGCTATATAATTTTTTGTGTTCTGATAAATGGGACCTTGTAACAGAGTACTATGTATATATATGCGATTGAGCTTTTTGTATTGAATTTTAACAAATTGAGCTTAGGTTTAATTTAGTCTTTTTAATGTTAGCAAAACTATAAAAATAGTAAAATAGTAAACTGTGTTCTGATTATCACATTATTTCTGATTTTATCGTTTTAATAAATAATGTTTTGTTTTCTAATTGGCACATTTACTCTGATTTTGTCATTTTTAATAAATAAAGTTTGTTTAGGACAAAAACAAACAGTTATATTATTGTTAAATTAAATAATAAACAATCTACTTGCAATGTTAATACTTAAGACAAAACACACTAAAACATAACATCAAAAATAATATAGATGCACAAATTTACATCATCCGAATTGTCAGTATACGAAATCAGTGTTTGTTGGTATTGTTTTCTTTAATTTCAACATGTAATTAACTTCTGCATGTTTGCAAATACTTTTTTCCATGGAATGATAACTATTTTATTAGTTGAATGTCATTTTGTCATTAAAAATAATGGAATATTAGTTTAACATACAAATTTTGCATCACATAAGGCATTTATTTGATTTAACAGGCGCTCTGATTAAGTCGCCATGGTGACGTCATAGTCTCACAGTCTACAGAAATTATGTTATTTTGTAAAACTAATTTACCACTAAGTACTGTACACTGTAGGGTTTTCATCTTTTTCTGAAATTGGACCAAGTTTATTGGTTAGTGAACATAGCTTACCTGTAATTCCCTATGCAATGTTAATTCCCATGTACGAGCGAATTCAGATGTTATTTTGTTGAAGCTAATAACACTGTGTAAACTATACTAAAGCTAATAATAAAGGTGTACTTGTACATATATCGTTTATAACGATATATTGTATGTTTCTTAAAGGGATTACTCGTGGGGTTCTATATCTATATTAAATTAGTAATCCTACCATTATGCACTGAGCCGTGAAATGGCACAAGTAGCATGAGCATTTCATGTTGTTGATGTCATGTATCTAAGACCTTTCGATGGATAAAAGATGTATACAGATATGGATTGTGAATATCACTACCACCTTTTAACTACATTTAATCTAACTTTAAACTTTCCCCTAAGCCTTACACATGCTAGGAGAATTGACCTGTATTGAAAGGCATAAACTTATATTGCAGTGGCAGTTAGAATCTCATGGCAAAGTTCAACTAGAGTTCACCATTAAGTAATCCCTTTAAGGAAAATGTAAGTTTTAATAGAAAAAAACTTTAGTAGACCTTTCTTCTTAACGATTGTTTTAGTTCGTATTAAGATCATACGGCTCATTTACGTCATAACGGTAAAAATACAGTTTTGTGAACGTTCTCTCGTGCATGCATATGTTCATGCTTTTATTAACATAAGTGATA
>Ga0224511_10003618_pt1 | contig 11262 bp, 5 predicted proteins | sample SF_May12_sed_USG_2_FD_169988 | JGI IMG/M metagenome (GOLD analysis project Ga0224511, IMG submission 169988) | Sediment microbial communities from San Francisco Bay, California, United States - SF_May12_sed_USGS_8_1 | ecosystem: Environmental > Aquatic > Marine > Sediment | place: USA...
GAAAATATGCGCTGTATGCACATGTTTAAATACAAATGCGAAATGCAAAAAAAAAAACAAAAACAAAAACCGAGAGTCTAGACATATGTATGTGTAGTTCTATAGACTAAGAAAAGCAGCCCCCAAAAAGTCCATTTGTCATTTTCAAAAACTAGAGATGATATTGAAATTAAATAAGCAAAATACTGCGAGGTTACCTCAAAAATACCAGTTTTTATTATTAAAACATAACATTAATTGTTAATTAACCATTAATTAGCCAAAACATTGGATTTAACGCGGGCCAGTAGAACTCAAAATCTAATAGGATCATGCCTTTCACACTTAGGCATATCAAACTGTATGCACTAACGGAGGTAATTTTAGAGATTTATGATTAAAACGTCAATAGTTTGTCCAAAAATGAAAGGGTTAGATAGTAGGACATAAACAAAAGTTTGAACCAAAATTGATTTGTCGTTTTTGGACAAACTATTGATGTGTGACTTATAAAACTCTAAGATTACCTCTGTTGGTGCATAAAGTTAGTAATAAAACTCAATTAAAATCGTTATTTAACCATTAATTAGCCAAAACAATAGATTTCACGCGGGCATGCATAACTCTTAATAAAATTTAATAAAATTTTATAGGAACATACCTTTCACATTTAGCCGTATTAAACTCCATGCACCAACGAAGGTAATGTTAGAGTTTTATAAGTCAAACATCAATAGTTTGTCCAAAAAAGACAAATCAATTTTGGTTCAAACTTTTGTTTACGTCCTACTTTTTAACCTTTTAAATTTTGGACAAACTATTGATGTTTTACTGATAAAACTCTAAGATTACCTCCGTTGGTGCATGGAGTTTTATATGGATAAGTGTGAGAGGTATGTTCCTATTAAATTTTGGGTTCTGTTGGCTCGCGTGAAATCCATTGTTTTGGCTAATTAATGGTTAATAAACAATTAGTTTTACGTTTTATTACTATATACTGGTATTTTAAAGTAACATAACAATGTTTTACTATTTTCATTTTAACATCATTGCTAGTTTTTGAACATCACAAACGGACTAATTTGTGCTTCGTTTGGGCATTTAGCTTTGTATCTCCACCTTAAATCATGTTTGCAACAGCCAGCACTCATCATTTTGAACCTGAATTAAATTGCAAAATATGTATAACGTGTATAAGAAAGTAATTTGCAATTTGTAAAGTTATTTTATTCTTTAATTTACATCATTTTATATGTTTTACATATAGTAGCAAATACACATTGGTATTTTGTTCTGATTACATGTATATATATCTAGCTAGATTGAAGCAACCTTTTTCCGTATAGGTACATTCTTATCAATAAGGAATGGATTCGCAATTGTAATACAAATAATAATAATCATAATTATAACAATGATAGTACTATTATTTATATTACTACTACTACTACTACTACTAATAATAATAACAATAATAATAATATTGAATCAAAAATATCTAGAAAACCGATATTCCTTAAAAATGGAGAAAATAAATCTAGACGACATATAGTATTTTTTTATTAAATTACTTTCTTCTTTTTCGTCTCTTGTTCTTCTTCTTCTTCTTCTTCTTCTTCTTCTTCTTCTTCTTCTTCTTCTCTTTCTTCTTCTTCTTCTTTTTCTTCTTCTTCTTCTTCTTATTATTATTATCTTAACACTGTAATGTTTTCATCATACTAATCTTTTAAAATAAAACAAAGCCATTGCTTAACAACTTATGAACATAACTATCCTAATAAATGTAATATAATTATGTTCATCTTGTACACAATATCTTTAAACAATGTGTTTAAGCCTTTTAATGCCTTAGTACAATACATATCTGACTAGACACTGTTGACCCTTGTTTCTTAAGGTGCGTAAATACAAATAAATGTCTAAATAAATCTTTAAACACATAACAATATGTTCATATTGTCCGGCATAAAATATTTTATGGAATGTGCTTTGTAAGCCTTTTTAACACTCCTTTGATATATATATTACAAGTTGACTAGACATTGTCTCAAAAGAGTTCAGAAGTAAAGAAATATTTAGATTAAAGTCGTGTTAAATATCTAACAAGATTTCATACATGAAGTTAAGTTATGTTAACCATTTACTTAATCTGGAACTTTTATTCACTGTTTACTTTATGAACTCATACACACTTTCTAAACATTTCTAATGTTTTGTTACTGAACATCAAAAACTTCATCTAGCATGATGTCTGTTTCCACAGGGTCATTTTCATCCTTATCGTCTGGTACGTCTTCTGTCACTCGTGAGCACAAAATGTCTGCTATTTGAATTTGAACAAAACCTTCATCAGTCCACACATGCTCGATTCCATCTGTCCCAAGTTTCCACCCACTCTTCTGAACATCGGGTGTGTCAGGATAAGCTTCATGCACGTGAACCCATACATTTTGTTTATTAGTTAGCGCGCCTGGTGTGCATGTTCGGTGTGGCTTTACATGGTGGTTGTAAACTCGTATCTATATTGTTGTAAGAGTTAGGAAACGCGTACATGTAATGGCCCAACGATTACGTTGCTGAGCGATTTTTAACGGGTGGCCATCCGTTATGATATCGCAAGCGTTACGCGTACATGTAATACCGGCCTTAAAGGTTTATTAAAAGTTAAATAAATAACTAGAAAAAAACGTGTATACCTTTACAGTTTAAAAGTTGTTTTTCTCAGTAACGCCCCACTGGAATGTTGCAAACTTTGTACTATAGTACTCAGGACATACATGTGAATACAAAATGTGTCTTCAACATTCCCCCAGGAGGGGGGGGGGCAAAAGTGTATCTGGCTCACGGCCTAATTATTTACACACAATTTTGCAATTCCTTTCGCAAAGGTAATTCATTTAATATTCTTAACATACATCAAAAATTGTGACCTCGTATTATAAGGGTATCAAGATACAGACCTAACATCTTTCAGCTTGTTTGTTATTCACTATTTGAAATGTCTCAAATTGTTTTGATGTATGAACGTGTTTGAAAACCTCAGTCAAACAATAATGTTATGAACATACATCTTGCAGACATCGATGAGTGTGCGTCAAATCCATGCCGTAATGGTGGCACGTGCATCGACCACGTCTACTACTACACGTGCATGTGCCCCGGCGATTTTGGTGGGACCAATTGTGATATAGGTAAACATTATTTTTATTTTGTGTTTTGACCGTTTGTTATATTCTTTGATTAAATGTGTTCAACTGGAAACATTGATTTTGATTCTGTATTTGAACATAAGCGTAAATACATTTTCGCGTAAAATATATTTACCAACTGAATAAATGTAAACATTTCGAGCTTAAAGTTAATGACAGGTAAAATGCCAACGTTTCAATGTTTTATGAAATATTCTTTTCATTTGTTGTCAATTTTAAAATGTTTGTGCAGGGGCGGCGTTGTTGACGTGTTGAAACAGAGCCTTCCCAATGAGCAGAGTTTGCAGGAAGTAAGGAAAACCAATGAACTGATTCAATGACTCAACGACTGTGCAACTTTTATAGTTAAATCACGACATGTTGCTTCCTGACCTTAAATATGTGGTGTAAAATGTGCTTTAAATAACTTTCTTTTAACCACATATACAAATTTCTGTCTTGATTAAGATATGTAAAAAGGGGTGATGGACGTATTTTCTGTATGTATTGTAAAGAAGTCGCATGCAAATCAACATTCATATTTGTTGTTTTATTCGTAACCCCTCGTTGCAACGTTTTTCATACGTAGATTGCAAGGTTAAACACATTATGGTACCACAAAATATGTTTTAATGACGCAAACACGTTAGTTATAAGAAAATATAATATTGTGTTTTGGAAAAAAAAGAGTACATATGTGCAAAGGCCAAGGGGTTTGCCCTATAAGGTGAGCACATTAAATAAGGTGATGATTATTTCTGTGCATAAGACAGAAAAATATATATGACGTGTCTAAAATCTTTATTACAATATCATATGCGAGGTTTATCAGTACTAGTCTTGAAACATATGTTTATAAATAGTTTTAAAAGAAAAAAACACACACAATCGACAACACATTGTGCGCCTTTAATGAACTTATGCCAAACAAATTGAGAAAAAGTTAAAATTAATCAATTTGTTATGTGTGCAAGTTAAAATGACCTTATGCAAATAATAGACATAGGGAATTCTGTTCAGTTCTATTTAAATCTCAGTTGTTGATGTTATGAATAACACATACGTGTGAAACAATGATTTATACTTGTTTAATGTCAGTGTAACAACATATTAAGTAAATAGAAAAAAGACCATTTTATAGTCAATAGAAGTGTTTAATTATCCAATATACAACACATTTAATGCAAGGTAAGATCGTCTGCAATATGTGTGTTACTAATTTTAAACCGCAGCGATAACCAAGTGGAAGATCGATCGCCCAGGGAGCGGAAGGTGCATGGTTTGAATTCGCATCGTTTCATTTTGAAAATGATAAAAAATATGAACCGTCTTTCGTTTTAAAAAGGGATGAATTACCTGGAATTTCTTTACATTCTTATTACCTTATGATGACACATATTTTTATAATGTTATAAAGATCCACGTTTTTGCTATATTTATTCTAACGATTTTCAATATTGGTGTCCATATGTGCCGAATAAAGGAAAATTACATAACCATGGTAAGGTCGATACGGCACCCCATTTTATCAACCTATTTCATTAAACATATTGCGTTAAGCTGCACAACAGTAGTTGATGTATCCACTTAAATTGCGCTCAATTGTCATATACTCTTGACATGACGTCTTGTAAAACCTTTATGCAATTTGAGCATTAAATATAAAAGAAATCACCATTATGTCGTCAATAGCATCAACGCCCCACTAAGTCACTGAAACGTTTTAAAATCCTCACATTTATGACTTTGTGTCAAAACTTAAAAACAACAACTAGCTCAAGCCTAATTAAAAAAAGATCACAAATGGAAATAAAATTAAGCAAAACAACATATTATGAACTATGTTGAAGATTATACAATGTTCTGCTAAACCTGAAGGATGAAGAAGGCAGGTGACAAAATTGCAGCGAAACAGACATCTGAGCAACCGTGCGCGGGTTTTGCTGATATATTGTGAGCTAGTTATGGCTCAAATTAATCTGATAAAGGACTAAAATAATATGTTTAGGTAACCTAATTCTGTACGTTTAATTTAAATACAAACAGCATACAAATACAACCATATTTTTATATCTGACAAGGTACTTTAGGTGACATTTCACCGAGATATAATGCCGTTTTAAACAATAGTTACATTTGAATATGTTTATTTGATGAGAAACCTTCCTATTCCTTAATATATGGTTAAAATATAATATGATTCGGTTTTTTACGATAGCCACACACGCAATGAAATCCGCAATGAAACTACTCCATTTGATTTCGTCTACTTTTTAAACATCTTGAAGCGTTTCTATGTTAAAAGGCAATGTCGTCTTTCGCTATATGACGCGTTTTTCTGTTTATATAACGTGTTTATGCGCATGTCCATTTTTGTTTAAGTCTTTTTAACTAAAGTCATACGATGGAGGAAACAGTCTTCTTTGTTATGTTATATGTTTAAAAATATATATGATAGAACAGGTTGGAACTTGGGATTGTCATTAATTGACCAGATGTGCATTTCTTTACATTGTAAAACTATAACACCAAAGCACAAGCACGTAAGCTACAGCATGTACCTGGGTCTTTTGTTTGGAGGATTTTAAGTAAGACTTTAAATACTGTTTTAAGAATTGTTTATTTCAATACATTTACTATGTCTATGAGTGTCCACTGTAAAGTAATAATGCATATTGATACAGTGGGAACACTTTCTTCATTATTTTTCTTTATATCGTTTATGTCTCTTGATACCCTTACAAATGGTTACAAAGCTTGCAGTATGTTAAGAAACAGCATACCCCATTTAAAAGCATTGCAAAATGTATGACATTTTAATGACAAATTAGGACTTTGGACCAAAGAATTAAACACACAGCAACACAAAAAGCGGATTTAAACATCGTTGACCGAATTAGTTTTTTGGACCAGTGACGTCAAGACCACCAATGTTTTTAATGCTATTGGCGTTCTGTTGATTCGCTGTTATTGATGCTATTAACAAATGCAGTTAAGTTTTTTAACTGGTTCAAGATAATGTATTGACACATAAACAAACAAAAGCCCAATTTACCGGTCTCTCTTCTTCAATAAGTTGTTGTACGTTTATATCTTTTAATGCATGAATACATATATTATATTTATTTGGCAGCTTTTTTATACTAAGTTAAGTAGTATGAAGTAACATATGTGCATAACAATACCAAGAATGTGCAACTTCCGATATGCAGTTTAAAAAAGAATTGAAATCGTTTGTTAGTTTTCATCGATATGTCGATAAATCGATATTTCGTCGATATTTTTCTTCCAAAATATTGATATCATAGGTACTCTTAATTGGATATCAATGACAGCACTATTGGAACTGTAAACAAATTCCGGCTAATTCTGGATCGTCCCACATAAAACACTTGTTACTTTATATACTTACTTATTATAAAAATCCAAGGATTTCTATCACTTTTGTTTACTCTGAATTGCATTTAATAGTAATTAGAGAATATTTCCAGTTTAAAACTAATAAAAAACAATACTTGGACCGCTTACCATTTAAGTTAGACACATTCAATTTTAATTAACACACTATTCTGTTATAATTGAATTGAATACACATTTTGTACCGATCATAAATGAGCATTACAAATTGATCATTAGCTCTAAGTATGCAGTACACTTTAGTGTTGAATAGCGTAAAATGGAAACGTATGCATTGGGTGTGGAAATTTATAAAAAATACTTATACGCACAACGTTAGATTTTTTTAAACGTCAGATATCGACGACAATCAACAGCGTCCGTAAAACGTAAAACGTATAACCGCCGTAAAAGTACACAATCAGTAACGTTTTCATACGTGTCTGAGCGTATTAGTCACCGTCAGTGTAGCGTTTATTAACGTTGTGGCAACGCTTTGGGGTCTTGTCATCTAGAGCGCCATGGGTGAGTTGTTGGCGCGACGCGTTCGACACTGTGTAAATCCTGTATTTAGAGGCGGTGTTTGCGGTACATAATGATAATACAAGTAATCGAAAAATGTATCATAATATATTTATTTTTTATAATTAGGTTTTGCATAAAATGTATTATAATATATTATTTTTATAATAAATGCAAATGAAATCTTCATTCAATCTCTAAATTCCAACAAAACACGTGTTTGCACGTTGTTACAAGTGGACGGCCAAAACAAGAAGATCTGATGTTATGCCCATTTCTTAAAATATGCCAATAGACGTCTAGGTGTTGTGTAATAAAAGCTTTGTCGTCTGCCACTGCCTCTTTCAGCGAATCGCCTTGCAAAGTACAGTTATGGTCATTACGGCATCCGTTAACATGTAAGGTGATAGTACATGAACAATTAAAGCTTTTTCTTGGGATAATATCAAATCGAACATGTTTTTATTTCTTTCATTTATTGAAAATTGAAAGAAATGTACTTTTTATACGCAAAACCTTAAAAGATTGGATGTGGCAAACATGTATCATATTCATAAAACATTTCAATAATGCGTTGTATATGATCATTATATCATCAAAACATCTACTCGTGACAAATGCAGTACACTTATCTGAATTACGTTTGAATGCATTAACACCTAGCCGGCCCTTTAAGGAAAAGCTATTTCTAAATTTCTATTTAAAAACTTAATATTCTTATTCATTCGATATAACCGGTTTTTGCAGTCGTATTCTGCAGTCGTTAGTTACGACACATTCGATATGTTGAGGACATGATGCAATACCCAAAGAAAAAAAGTTTTATATATGTTTAAAATCCATATAAAACTTTTTAAAACACACACTACGCACCACTGATATATACAACTTTATATACGATATATAGTGGGTAGTAAAACATTTCTTCCTTATCGAAAACAGAGCTCTAGTAGTGATTTTGGGGAATTACAATATACAATATATTTCTTCTAGAGCGATGTGGTGTGTTGATGGTTTAGCTTAATTCACAACCATGGAGAAATCCATTTAGCCAAAATATCTTTTCCCCATACAACCTTTGGTTTCTGACGACATTCCTGTTTTCTTACTTTGATTATTATTGTGAGAAAAAGGGATACTATACAGGAAGCATAGCTTGGATGGGAGAACAGCAGCATTGGTTTTATGCAAGCTGTTTTAATGAAGAACTCTTAACCAATGACGCCCTCTAACTCATTCACGAAGCTCCGTTCTCAAACGGAAACAACACACAATTCATTATCTCCAAAAAACAAATAACACACTGATGGAGTACGGGGCGACTTTTATACCGGTATAGGTCGCATACACCTAGTACAGTTTTAGAATGTTTCAAAAACGCGGTCTAGTCAGATATCAACTAAATCATGTCAAGTGCAATGGATGAACACTTTACCACTATGCAAACGTCGAGATAGGCCTGTTGTACCAAAATGATGAATAGCTTGTCTACATTATGTGCGACATACAAACAATAAGCTAGGTAGATGACATACTTTTATAGCGGGAAGTTTGGAAATTAGGTCTTACTTATTCAATCATTCCACAATCTCCAAACAAATGTTAATATTTTGTTTTAGTAACCCTGTTGATAAAGCTTCTACAAGTACACTTGGTGTCAAAATTAAGACCAACTGTAGATTGATAAACTGCTTTAATTTTAGGACGATTGGTTGACCCAGTATTCGGTTAATGCAACGATATCAACACATCCGTCAACAAGCAATATGTCTTAGCTTTACTAAATAGAATAAAAACCAGTTGTTGATTTTATAAATCAGAGTAGCGAACACAAACGTTTGATAAGGAACATAATACCCGTTTTTTAAACACAATCAAAGGTAAGCATTCCATATTCCAGTACCGTTATAATTAAATTTCGTTTTTTTGGCACAAATTTATCAGAGGTTAAATATAAATACAACAGCTAAAATATACAATTGTTAGTTAGTGATTTTGGGCGGTACTTCAACATAAAATCCTGGTAATATCGTGCTTTATGTGAAGCAGCATAAATATAATGTGCATATAACTGTCATAATACGAACTCCATCAACTCTGTATCGAGCATGCAGGAGCGTAGTTTGAAAAGTGTTAAATCATAAATGACAGTCTGTGATTTCAAGACGCTTCAATAACTCGCAACGTCAATGACGTCACCAGTGTCGCCTTACCGTGCGCCGTGACACTAGTCATATGCTCTGTTCCATTGATAGTAAATGTTTTTGATAACTGTTTTCTGTATTCTGTATATGATTGATTCCGCAAACTGTTATATGTATTTTTATTTATTCTGATTTAATATTCGACTTACTATTTACATAATCCGGTTTATTGTTTTATCAACCTTTGTAAGTGCACTTTTATGATATGTTCAAATCGAACATATTTTGCTACAACAGGAACGTCTGCATATGCCAATTATCTAAAAGAATGAATACTGATGCGAAAAGATCTCGTACATAGATGAGATCGTGGTTGAAATTAAAGTTCTTTAATATTGGTTAAATATAAATCATCCGTAAATGCAACTTCTCATATTAATATTAAACAGCGAAAGGCGCAAACGGCTTGTCATTATGACGTCATTATTGTCACCGTCCCACGCGTGTATTTCTGTTATTTTATCAATAATAATTCTAAAAAATGATTTCGTTCGGACGAAAAATTACACATGTCAAACGAACACACCAAACACCGTATACAATGGACTTTTATTCCCCATTGGGAGGAATGACCTTCATCGGTCTGCCTGCCTGTCTCCCTCTCCGTATATCTCTATACATGTAGGCCTATCTCCCACATTTATTGAAAGATTTTCATGAAGCTTTGATCAAATGTTCAGCTCAGATAGACAATGTATGAAAAGCATAAGTCAGCCATTTTGGCTCATGGCAAAGGTCACATTTGATTATCAAGTGTTTGAGTGTGCGGTTCATGTCCGCTTCATATCTTCTTTGAAGGATTTTCATGAAACTTGGCTCAGATGTTTAGCTCACTGAGACAGAAGTTAGGAGTCAGTTTTTGGCTCATTGTCAAGGTCACACTGAAAACGTTTACATTCTGAATTTAAACTTAAAGTGTGATCCTGATTTAAAATCTTAACTTAAACACTGTACATTTAGAATTGGTCCAACTGGACTACAAAAAGTTTTGAGCACTACAAAAGTCCTTAAGCACGCAATGCAATACAAAGGCCACACGCGGTACGCAGGCTTAAAATTAAGGAGCAAGGCGGGTAAGGGGTACCCTCATTTATCCTAGTAGCACACTGATAGTCAATCCATTGGAACTTATACTGTAACATGTTTGAAAATAATTTTAGTAAGTTGGTTACGTCATCAACGAGGCTATGGAGACTCGAGCGCTGCTGGTTGTGGCGCTGCTTGTGCCCATCACAGCGCTTGATCCCCAGTTTATGGGCGGCTCCATCACCTACAAGTTACACCAGCAGCCAGGAGGCGATGTTGTGGTAAAACTTACAACAACTCATTTATACGTATAAGGGCATTTAGATTATTAGATTCGGTGCTCTAATTTTGTGAAACTGCCGGTGAAATAGTTTTTTTATATTTCATTGAACGGTATTGCAAATTACCAATGCCAATGCTCGTAAATATGATACTCGTATATATGTGTGATGTGTAAATACTAGATGCAGTGAGTGTCTATATTTGATATTCATGAATGTTGTTTTTAATAATAGAGGACCAATAAGAACATTTTTAATTGAAACATTAATTCGTTCATGTTTAAATACAGAACCTACGTGTTCTGGTTAAGTATGGTTACATGTATTTAAACAATGTATAAACATGATTTTTGCCGCTACATATAGGCGATGGTGGATCTGATCACATGCTGGGTACTCGGCACGGGTCCATGTGGTCAAGTCTGCAGTCCTACTGACATCGGCAAAGCGAGTGGAATGGATCTGCTTGGTAACTTCACCGCGGACGTAAGAACACCTTTTGGTGGCAGCAAGCCGTCTTTTATTCCCTTGTCAAACATTGTCAGAAGTAACTTTACGCAGCAGGTTTTGGACGTAAACGTCAAGGAACGTTGGGAACAACAACGAATGAAGTTTACGTTCAAACTTGAACCGAACATATCTTCTGAAGACCTGAGGTACTAAATA
>Ga0224511_10003619_pt1 | contig 11261 bp, 5 predicted proteins | sample SF_May12_sed_USG_2_FD_169988 | JGI IMG/M metagenome (GOLD analysis project Ga0224511, IMG submission 169988) | Sediment microbial communities from San Francisco Bay, California, United States - SF_May12_sed_USGS_8_1 | ecosystem: Environmental > Aquatic > Marine > Sediment | place: USA...
TATAAATTATTTAAAAGGATAACGTTAAATTCTTGCATCATACTGTAATGTTCTTATAAATAGGACATACACCTAAACCATTACATCAAAAATATTTGGTCTGTTTGCAAAGTATGTCAAGCATGACTTTAGACATACACTTGGATGGGTTTATTTATGAAACTATATAATGTCATAATATAATAAACAATTAAACGTCCAAATGTGTACAACAATGCTGTAATACAAGGCTTGCATGACTTTTCTGATGTGATGACTTAACACAGATTTCAAAAATAAGTTTCCTCATTACCATAGAGGTCGACGTTTAAAGTGTTGGACTACCACGACAATAATTCCAATCAGGCCTAAAACACCCAGCATCGTCCCTGTTACAGCTAGACTGATCAGTAAAACTTGACTTTCGTATTCTGACGATAACTCTTCTGAAATATAAATTGTTTTTTTGTTTAAAAAGGCAACGCAACTATTATGAACACAGTGACTCGTATAATAACTTAATTACAATAAGAGTTAAAGTGTTTTATAACCTCTGTGTTTCCTGTTTTCTTAACTGATTTTCACATTTAGTACCTTAACATATCCAAAGATAATAGTGAGACTTTTTTATATCATTATTTTCACAGACTTCTGATATTGGCGACTAAGGAAAGTGAATTAAAAGGCCCATTTGTCAAGAAATGTTGGAACTATGCTCCATGAATGGACTTCCAATCATGTTGTTTTGGATGAGGAAACTGTCAAACCAATGTTACCCTGGTCTTGTATTTCAAGGTTGGGTTGTGTCAAATCTGACATAGTTTGGTCATCAGACAACTTACCGGGTATGTTTGTCCATTGTTGATGATCATAGCCAAGCATATTGCACTGCACACCATCCATATAGTGTACAAATCGTTCTAGCAATCAATATACTAGTCATAAGAGGTGCATGTTACTTATAAACACAACATGTGAATACTGGCAACGTTCCAAAAAGCGGAATAGTTAAAACGTTTTGCAAAATAACATCATCGGAAAATGAAACATTATTATTATTATTATAATTAAGAAATCGTGTCAAACAAGGCATTATTATTGGTAGACTACACGTTTTATTTCCTGCTTATCTGAAAATTGTCTTTCCATTGTAATCAAATGTCGATAATTACAAAGAAAAAACTACATTTTGATTTATGTATTTAAATGAATCGTGTGTGGAACATGTACTGAAATTGCCCTTAGTAAATTTAGACGAGGCATTGAAAACTTCAGCTATGCAAACTGGGTCACTAACACCAGTTAGTGTATTCGTTGCGAATGTGTGCTTGTACATGATACTTTAATTAAAAACCCGTAACACGTGACGGTAAAAGAAGGACACTATACATAATATGTTCTTTGATTTCCATTGAAACGGCTGTAATCAAAGTCGGCAGGGTTTCCACTCATAATATTTTCGTTCAATGCAGCCGATGTAATACATGTTTTATATAAGGCGCAACTGCGCTATTGCCCGAGTTTTAAATAAAACTCTACATCGCAAATTACGATAATTTCTTGCATGTAATCAAACAGACATCCCTTCTGAGATATATGCACCATGATCAATAAGTGATTCATTGTTACAAGAATAACCGATCCAATTTGTTTCCGGACCAGACCATTGCTTGTTTTCTTGACAAGTTCGTTTGCAGTGTCCACTTGCAAAATACCATTCGTAGCATAAGGCAAAGTTCTACGAGAGTATTGTATTCAAAAGCGTTTGAGTTGTGCAATTGGCAAAATCGAATTCTGGAGGCTGATTCGCTTTGGTACTGAACCTGTCCAGTAGTAGGCATTAGTACGTGCTTAAGCATTGTTTATCATGGTGTAGCTTTAATGGCAAGAACGTATGTAAAACGCTTGCGTACACTGTACGTGTAAATCTGGTCGCTCACATTTAAAATTCTTTGATTGGGTCGTCAGGCTGTTTAAAAGTGATTGCCTTTGTCGGGAGCAAGACTTTACAAGACTAAATTCAACGCCATGACAGTAATATAGGTATATAAGACCTAGTAAAGTTTGATGAATAAGCATTGTCTTCACTTATTGTAGAATATACATATACATTTTAAAACGGCGTTGTGTTGCAGCATAACGTAAAAACGATGTGTATCTTAGTATTATAGTTAACGACTACACGTTATGTAAACCGGTTTATGTACACGTTTACAGCCAGAGTTGGAGTTGGCTGTTACCAAATATTTGGCTTGTATGCTTGCTTTTGTTAGGACGCTTCCATTTTCCATGGATATAAACCTTTCAATAAATGCTGAAGATAACGGTTTACTAATTGAATTACTGCTTTCTGGATATTTGAAAGAAGCTTATACACAAAAACAATTAGAACTGAACAAAAAAACGCAAAACAACAAGACGTAACAGCCAGTCAGAATAGACTTTTGGGTGTGTTTGTTTATTTTATCAATTTCCATACTTGGTAAAATCAATGACATATTTTTTGGGTCGGGGGATTAACCAGTTTAATTCTATAGCAAACCTTATAATTTGTCAACATGTATTTTAGAATACGTTGCATGGCGTCATATTAGATATGTCGCGATAAAGAGCTTGTCCGACCCTATATAGAAAACTGTAAACAACATTAGTTATCATTTCCTTGGAGCTATGTCAGAATAAAATACCCTTGCATGGAATGTACAAGCGTGACGTTGGTTTTGCAGTAGCGTCATGTGACACCACTTGAATGACCAATCATTGAGCACAGTCTCAACTTGCCTTGACAAAAGGCACCTTTTGCATTAGTTTCTATAGTCAAGTGTTTGTTCCAAATATGATTCACTTTTCTTAGAATTACTCTTTAAATTATAATAGATCTACTTTGTTTTTGTGAATAGAATACTTAATAAGCATAAAGAATGTGCCTGTTCTTTAGACAATCCAATATAAATGTACCTGTCCAAAGTTAACAAAACAACAAATTGATATTAAACGATGCAGTTTAAAAGTACATCGCTTTCTTCCAGTTAAAACACTATATCTTATAAAATATTTTGCATGAAATCATTTGACAATGCAGTCGCATTATTTAACAAAATATAAATTATAATTTGCACAATCAAAACATAAAAACATATTTTAATTACCTGAAAAAATCCATTAAACTGACGAACGAAAGGTTCCGAAAAAGCAATATATTAAATATGTAAAGTGCGAACACTTCATCGTATTGAATCATGTATCACTAAATAATGTAGTATATTTGTATAATCATTTTCTTCATTTGATAAGAGTTTTAAGTAGTTGAAAACCTATCACTTTCCGTTACCTCTACGTTCGCAAACAGGTATATCGACAGCTACCAGCAATGCGTAAGTCGATAGAACATCATGAATAAAAATTCACGGACAAAGCCTACAGTTTACAGTTAAGTTTCCAATCAAACGTTTGATCAAACGAGAGAAAATGGTCCAAAATTTCTTCTCATTTATGCATTGTATTTTGTCTGCCATTCATATTTATACCATATGATGGCAATTTGTATTGCAAATGAATATTGCTTATAGGAGCTGAATAAGATTTGTATATTACATTTCGGGCAAAAATATCGCTAATAATATCTACTAGAAAACAACATAAACTTGCTTCTTTTAATACTTCATTACAATACAACATACTCCTTAACAACATAAACGCAAACAATTATCATATTTAATTTGAGAGTTTTTACATTTACGCGCATCAAAAGGCTACTAAAAATCGGCAATGGCGGGAAGCAATGTCCATCGTTTGGGAGTGGGCAAGAATGTTTACCGATCACATGTGCATGTTCCTATTCGAAACGTTATTTTATACTACTGTAGACTATTTCAATAGTTTCCTTAAAGATGTTATGTCTGTAGCTTTTAACCAATATTGTTAACAATCATATTTCTTTTTAACCATATTTAAGAAGGGAATCCTATAACCGAAAACAGGATAAACTGTCAAATAACGTTATCATTAAATGCTATAATATTGCAGAAAAAAACACGTTGTTGAAAACGTATGGCCAGTAAATGTGCTGTTGTTTATGTTGTAACCCTTTACGTTTAAACAGTATAATAAACATTTGACTTCAGTAGACAGGTTCAGTTGATTTAGTGGCCAAGAGTTCCCAGGTTCAACTCCCGGCTCTGGCAAGGATTTTTTATGTTTACTCTTTTGATTTGTGTTCATTGTTGTTAAGTTTATGTATAATAAATATTTACATGAAATGTTGCAATTCGTGTTGGAATGTTTATTCATTTAGTACACTTAAAACTGCAAAATTTGTGACCTATAAGGGCATCAAGATAAGACCTAGCATCTTTAAAACACAATAACACAATCAACATGGGTTGTGAAACGGGAACCGGGTCAAAGCGTTTAGCTGTCGCTTTTGTTAATATGATGTTACTTTTAAAAGGATTGAAATTAACAAATGTTGCGACGTTGGAATAATTTATTTTTCTGGCCACAACATTTCGTGGTTTGAGAACATAGGGCATGTTCGTGGACACTTAAATTTGTAGATTTTAAGTGATATGCAATATTACCAAAGAAAATAACTATTTCGTTGGGATCTTAATTCGTGGAATACCCTTCATGCGAAATACACGAATTAAATGTCCAACGGAAACATAACTTTGCAATGGAGCGACATAGTTTGAGATTTTAGTTTGCAATTAATGTAGGATTTTATTTAGTAATGTATAATCCGCGTTCGTTGCCGTATCTCATAATGTTGTGTGAAAAGTTTAAATTATTATTAACCGATCAAAACGAATTATGCTTGTCTAGTAATACCTTATTAATAAAGTAATAATGCCGGATAAGTACCAATTTATATTAATGTAGTTTAAGATGTCGGTGAATAATTACCGTCTGAAAACCGGACATGCATGAAAGCAGTCAGAAGTACAAACGGCGTCGACACCCCAGCATACTTCTCAAAACGTTCGTTAGCGATTGAGAAGACGAGCTACACCAGTGCATATAATTATTGTTGTTACTGTTAAGTATATGTACATGTTTAAACATTGACAGAACATGAACATTTGGTTTTCACACATATATCCATTTCCAGTAAACCGTATATTGCAGAGTGTGTCATCCCGGACTATCCCTCGTCTATAATTTACTGGATGGAGTAGGAACATTGTTAGGAGTTCAACATTAAAGTTATATTAGTTTGTACAAGATGTTGACGACTTATCTAAGGCATAGTCAAAATCATATTGTTCTAAAGTTGAATATAGTGAACAACTTAACGTTGTTCATGTACTAGTTTATTGCGGCACGAACATAAATTATAAGTAACATACTCAAATTAATTTTGACTGTTTGCTTAGAGATCAATCGTGGGTAGAGAGAGATCGAGGGATAAAGCACGTATACGGTGTTTGCGAAAGAATTATTGGCCCGAAAACAAAATCAACCTAAAATATTAGAACTAGAAGATATAACAAGTAGTTGCTAAAGTTTAAACACACCAAACAAAAATTAAACATATTACATTTTGAATAACAGTGCATATTAAAGCAGTTGTCCTCCAGAATACTACTAAAAATCATTAGTTACAAAATTTTCGAAATTTATCTTCCAATATACATTGTATATAAAAGTTGTTAGAAATTAAAATCTACATTTTTCCACAGTTTTGCTTTGAAAACAGACATTTCGCTTTTCTGCCATCGGGATATTCCTACTATACATAACGGCTACTAAGAAATATTATGCAAAGAATAACGATGTTTTTGCAACGATTTGTCGACTGAATTAGGGGTCCGTAATAATAGATTGCTCCTCTAAACATAACTTGACCAGTATTTATCGTTAATTTTAATAGTTTTTATTATTTTCTGAGCATCTGGAGGATAGTTGCTTTAAACTAGCTGTTTACGAGATTTGAGGTAATATCACTTTGAACGCGGATTTAATAACCGGGCAGGGTCTAAGCAATGTTTTCTCTTCTTTTTTGCTTGCATATTATTACAAGATCAAAACATGTTTTAAAATCCAAATAAAACATTTCGAAACAAAGCGATGTTAAGCAGCTGAAATCACATAATATGCTGCAAGATAATGCTTCCCGTTTGTGGATTCATCTTTTAAGTTAAAAGTTTCAATTCAATATATAAAACTTCCTTTATTTTAGATAACTGAAAAGACTAAATGTTAATCAATATAGGATCTTACATCTGTATTAAAACTTACATGGGTGCAAGTAACGATTTTTGTGAAACCCTGTTGTACATTTAATTAATGATACACAAAGACAACCTTTGCACAACGCAACTATTTTTATAATGAAGAATATACTCATTGGTACGGATATTAATGTACTCGTATACACATGATTTTTAGTGATTTTGGCAATTTATCTGTGCATTATTACATGTCTGATCATATCCCCGGTACTATGATCCGCATCACACCATCATGGAGTTATTTCTGTGTCCTTACGAATACCACAACGCAGTTACAACGCGTCGAACGCCATAGTGTCGAGTCGCAAACATCCTAGGTATCTGGAGTGTTTGTACCAACAATATAGTTATGTTCGCACAGTAGTGTGTACAAAATGAGTCTTTGAACTTGCCTATAGTGGCCACAGTTCCCGTATGTAACATCGCCTACGCCCTTTGTCTTTTGTTCGGAACGCAGTGTACTTTCTTAGTTATTGTGTACAAATTGAGTTCTCTAAATAAAATTTAAAAATATTCGTCGCCGCAAAGCGCAATTAGATCGCCGTAATCACGCCATGAGAACACAGATTGCCATGCGGTCGCGTTGTAAACACTATAAAACCGCCAAAGTCGCCAAGTAGTCGCCACGTGAACCACGTATTGACGCCAAAGACGCCATGTAGTCACCGTGTGAATACCGTAGGAATACCAAAGCCTCCATGTTCCCGCCGGACGCCATGTAGTCACCGTGTGAAGACCGTAGGAATACCAGAGCCTCCATGTTCTCGCCGTGTCAACCCCGTGAAAAAGACAAAGACGTCGTGTAGTCACCGTGTGAACCCCATAAGAACGCAATATACGTCATTTATTCGCCTCGCTAACTCTGTAAGAACGTAATAGACGCCATGTATTTTACGCAAGCGCGTAAACCCCGTATGAACGCCATAAACTCCATGAAGTCCCCGTGTTAACCCAGTATGAACGATATAGATACCATATAGTCACAACCTGAACCGCATAAGAACGACAAAGCCTTAATATGGCGCCGTGTCAACGCCGTAAGAACGCCAACGATGCCATGAAGTCGCCGTATCAACCCCTTAAGAACGACATAGACGATGAGTAGTCTTAATACTCGAAACGTTCGCTGATGATTGCGAAGGCAGGAGCTACACTGGTGACTAAAATTGTTGTTATTGTTGAAATACATGTACATAAATTGTAACTGTTTTACATGGTTGAATACTTATAGATCGACCGTATAGCCGGCAGGGCGTACCATCGCGAGACGGGGGACCGTTATTCGTAATTTTCTTGTATGTCTTTTCATTAGAAACAGACATTTACAATGATTAATTCAATGAGTGTGGATACATATTTACCATTAAGTGTGTGTCAGGCCGATCTGTTTGTTGAATTTGCAGTTATTTGTCAGTGAGGAAGGTCCTAACGGCAAGTGGACTTAATAAGTACCGCACTTAAAATAAATAAACATTAAACTACTGACAATTTGAAAGAAAATAAAATATGTACACATTTATATTGAATATTCTAACCTATTTTTTCTGGTCCTCAGGGATTGTAGATTGTATGTTGTTTACATTTGAAGATACATTTCCGCTCATGCGCTAGGGGTGTGGGGCATCAGTGGTGTGGCATCTTTCATAACCACTGATGAACAGCTACAGTAAAAACGAGGCTGTTATTTTTCCATACAGTCTATGCTTTCTGAGGGATTTCCCTTTCATCAGTTTTATTTTTTTACCGTCCAAATGTTTGTATGAAAACATACCGAACCATTGTGTTCCATATTTGCTGCGGTTTATTATGTGTGTGTCTTGTTTTACTTACTGTTTTGTGTGTGTGCTATTTAGTAATGATGTCATAAAGGTGAAAAGTGTCCGCTTTATCTGTAACATGTTCGTCTTTTCAAATGATTTCTTTTTTGTCTTCAAAATAACACGGTACCATTTCACAAGAACCCTACGAGAATAGTTCATTTCTTCGGTGTGTTGTTTAAAGGGAAACAAACGTGATACTATTTAAAACTTATTCAAAAACTTATTATGCAAAACAATTGTGTTTTAAGTACATTAAGAGGTTTGCAATGCCATGTGTTTTGTTTTATTTTGTGATTTGTTTAAATGGGGAAAATTAAATTGTGTCACAAATGCGTAAAGGAATCCATCGCGGCGTCAGATAACATCTACGTTAGCACGTGAAAACGATTGGCAGCACTAAAACCCCTGTCACTCAAGAGTAGCGTCCTTACAGCGTTCCCACAGCGTTCTAAAAAGTTGCAGATTGCCAAGATGCGCGCTGTGCAGTTGCCAGCAACGATGTGTGCGCGCTGTGTGCGCGCTGTGCAATCGCATAGAACGCCATGCGGCGGCTTTTGTTTTGAGCAGTCAAGTTGATTTACAAAAATAAACCTCAACTTAAACACATTATTATAAAAGCTATTCAATGTACAATACTTAGAATGTGTGTGTTACTAAATATGTTGCAAGCCCTGTGTGACTATAAACATTTGAACAACTGTTAAATACCAAGACGATTTGCTTCGAAAAGTAAAAATAAATGTTCCTAAATGCATTTACTTGATACAAGTATATTGGATCAAGAAAACATATGTTTTTAAAAATCTTAAAAGTTTAGACATATTACATGTAGCCAATATTATATAAAGCACATATATTTTGCATAGTGTAATGTCTTGTGATAAAAACAATCGAGTTTAAAGTAAGCTTTGTCAACAACAAAACATCCAGTGTATCTGTTGTAACCATGAGTTCTGTATTTTTTCGTAACCATTGTAAAATGTTGGTGCTCTTTGTAAAATGGTTTTTTTAATTGATACAACAGAAATTATTAGTTAGTGAACCTAGCCGTTAAGTCTTTATAAAGCATTCTAGATGCTGCTTATATTTTGTATATAACAAATTAAACTGGCGCAATGCTTACAAGGCATATCAATAGAAGAGAGAGGCGGAAGCAAAAATAATAAAACATATATTACCACCAACATGGCTTTTTTCTTAAGTTATATTTATTTAATAATATCATTTTAACAGTGCCTGTTTTAAAGTTACACATATGAACTACAGACACGGAAGTTTGAATTCAAAACGCGCAGATTTTACGGAAGACTTGACTGAGTTAGCATGGAAAAGACTATGTTTAAAGTGGATTATAGATGCTGTATTTGGATATTTTTGTTTACATTTCTACTTTCAGCGCATCAAGATGTGTATGATAAGAAATAATTAAGATGCTTTAAAATCCATGAACTTGAAATTATATTAATGTAAAATCTGGGATAAAGTAAAACATGAACAAAGTTTATAATCGTTTTATGGCATATTATATGCCTGTATCACAAAGGACCTTGTACAGTTGAAAAATAGTTAAAGCTGTTATTACCAAGTGGTATTTATTTAAGACTATTAATTTCAAAGTGTCTGTTTAAAGTTACCAATGTGAACTACATACACGGAAGTTTTATTTCAAAACGCGCAGATCTACCGAGTACTTAAATGAGAAAACATGGGACCGAACATGTTGAAAGTGGATTATAAATATTTAACTTGGACAGTTCTGTTTATATATCTATCCCATCAAGGTTTGTACGATAAATAAAACAAGTGTAATACAAAATATGATAAAACTCGTTTTATTTTGTTTTCGAATACATTTACTAATTTGAACTTATATTTATGTAAACTTTGTGACACTAGACGTGTGAGAAACAGAAACACCGTTTATAACTGTTCTAGAATTATTAACAACATTATGAATAACACCTTTCTTGTTAACGTTGCAGAGATTGTCGATTTATAGGTTTTATGTTACAATATATAGCATGCTATTATACATTGTATTCAGAACATATTAAACGGAGTCAACATAAACAACACATTTGTTTAATTGCCAATTTAAAATGTCAGTGCATGAACATAAAAACGCAAGGATAGAATATATAGACAAATCATAACGAAAAAAATATAATAATTATTTATTGCATGTTTTGTTGAATTTAGTCTATGCAACACATTATCATTTACAGTAAAGTTTAAACGTCTATTTAAAAATGAATTCCATGGTTGATGTTATTATAGGTTTATGAAGGCAGTTGGTCTGTTAAAAGTATGTAGAGTCCAAAAAGCACTTTTATATTTACACACATTCCTTTTTGATATGTTTGTGTAAAACGTGTTCGACGTACACGTATGAAAAGTTAGCTCGATACCGCGTAAATCGGGTGATAAACACCATTAGGGAAAAATAAGTTCATCGTAGGCCGTGAAGTTGTAGTGTTAATTGGTCTTGTTGTATCACAAGACTATGGTAAAGTTTATTTTAGTATAGCGTTTTCATTGTTGCAACAGTACTCTATAGTCGTCTTTGAACTGTTTAACTAACTGACAGTATATATAGCATCGTTCACACTGCGCGGTTTTCAGACCCGGCGGCGCTACAGTGTGGACACCGGTGCCCACCAGGACCACACCGTAGCGACGCCGGCAAGCACCGCATTGAATCGGAATACACCATGTTGAACCGGCGTTCACCGGGAAGTGATTCCGGTAGTTTCAAATTTTTTAAAACAAACGGGGCTCGCCGGGACGCAACGGGGTGCGAAACAACGCCGGCTTATTCCGGGGCATCACCGTAGCTCATCCGGCATGAACAGTTCTCAACCGTAAGACCACCGGGCGACACCGTAGCAAACCGGCATGAGTTGTGTCCACGGTGGAGATACGGTGACTCCCGGTTAACTCACGGTGTGTCACGGAGGAGATCCGGCATAGCCCCGGGTTTTGCCGGTAGATTTCCGGTTTGTAACGGTGGCAGCCATGCCGGTAAAGTTACGGTGGAGCAACGGTATAACTACGGAACAAGCGGGTGGACCACGATTGTAATGCAGAGACTGTTTTTAACCCATGGTTGTTTAAGTTTTATTTATTATTTATTATTCCAAATAATTTCTATATAGGACTAAGATGGGGAAAGGAAGGTCATATTTATCATAGGGGTAAGTTGAGCCACCCCCACTTTCTCAGTTAGGAA
>Ga0224511_10003620_pt1 | contig 11261 bp, 8 predicted proteins | sample SF_May12_sed_USG_2_FD_169988 | JGI IMG/M metagenome (GOLD analysis project Ga0224511, IMG submission 169988) | Sediment microbial communities from San Francisco Bay, California, United States - SF_May12_sed_USGS_8_1 | ecosystem: Environmental > Aquatic > Marine > Sediment | place: USA...
CATAACTCCGTCAAAAATTAGTGGATTGTAACCCAAATCGAACATGACCTGTGTTTTGATATTATATATCAACATGCCAAATATGAATCGAATCGATGCATTTTTTCAAAAGTTATTGAGCGGACACCAATTTTTGTACTATGTTTTTATAAAAGTCCCATAACTCCGTAAAAAATAGTGGATTGTAACCCAAATCGAACTCAACCTGTGTTTCGATATTATATATCAACATGCCAAATATGAATCGAATCGATGCAGTTTTCAAAAGTAACTGAGCGGACACCAATTTTGTGCTATGTTTAAAAAAAGGCCCATAACTCCGTCAAACATTAGTGGGTTGTAACTGAAATCAAACTTGACCTGTGTTTTTATATTATATATCAACATACCAAATTTGAATTGAATCGATGCAGTCTTTCAAAAGTTATTGAGCGGACACCAAATTTTGATAACGGACGGACGGACGGACGCACGGGCGAACGCACGGACGATCGCACGGACGATCGCACGCACAGACAGGGGTAACACTTAATGCCCCTCCACCATTCTTCGAATGGCGGGGGCATAAAAATCATGAATGCAAAACCACACATCTGTTTGAATGCGTGTCTCATAAATTAGTTCATCATTTCGATGCGGATAAGCAATTATTAACTTCTAAAGTCAATCCACACTTGATTGCCAAAATACAAAACCTACACATACGTGTTCCCGACTGCAGATATCTCCAATGGTGCGCCCTCGCAGGTCTTGAATCTCAAGCATGTTTGAATCTGGGTGTAGGTCATCGACGTGGACTGAATGCCAGATACCACACTGAAAACAACTTAACGATATAATTGTATAGAAATCCATATGACGGAACATTACACAGGTAGAAGTTCTTTTTAGAAATCGGTTCTTGTTAACAGACACAATAATAATTTTGTCTATTTTAATATTGAATTATTTGATTGATAACTGTCTGATTAGTAGCTTGATTGATAAGGTCTATGACAGCAGCATAAGGATCAAATTGCAAGCATGCAACAACCCAAAAGGGTTACAACTAAAAACATGAAAACAGCAGATCAAATATTGCTTTTCCTTAACTTTACTATGTATTTACATAACAAACTTTTTTCATTTTTATATATTGCTTTTTTATTAATGATGACCAATTCCCACCTGAAATCCTCTAAAGCAACCACCACGTGGTAGCTGAACAACAAACACAACATGAACGGGAGCAGACATTGTTTCACGAAGACTCTCATATTCGTCCATCACTGAGTATCGAGCACTTGCAATCAGATTTGCATTAACATCGCCGGAGTCACACTGAATAATCATAAGACTCGGTTTTTTTGTGCATGTCTTTAAGTGCTGCCTGAAATGAAATGACATAATATAACATAACAATGTACTCAGCTACATAGTGGATAAAACGTTCCTTTTGGTATATATCTCTGTTAATTGTGTATATAAATAGCATACATACAAACTATGCAATAATACGATGTGGTTATACAATAAGATGGCCGATAATACAACTTACTGAATTCTATTGCTGAACTGCTGCTCAGTATCAAAGGAGGACAGAGTTTCAAGCAGCATTATTCCATCCTTCTCTATCCCCAGTTCTTGTGAAATCTGCACCCGGTGCACATTTGCAAGAAGCTTGGAGTGGGTTGTGACCTTGAAATTTTTTAAAGTATTAAACCCTTAAAGTTTGAACATTTTCGTAAAATGATTGTAATTTGTTTCACAAATATTCCTTGTTCTTTGTAACAAGAATGTTTTTAAAGATTTTCCTATATAACGCTATGTACAACGGATGAGTCCCCTAATGGAACCCCTTTTTATCCCATGGGCATAATTTGAAAGAAATCGTTGTAGAGGACCACTAGATGATCTTACATACCAAATATCATCAAAGTTCTAGGCCTTGTAGACGATAATGTTTTTTAAGATTTTTGTGAATCTTTAGGTTGCCATGGCAACCAGAGTTCTGAATGGAATTCAATTCTTTACAAAACTTTAGTACACCTTTATGCAAGGAACATGCCAGCCAAGTTTCGTCTTTTGCTAAGCGGTATTAAAGTCGTTTGAATGAAACAGTTAAGGCACGCACGCACGTATGCACGGACGACGGATACGGTGTCACAAAAGCTCACCTTGTCACTTTGTGACAGGTGAGCTAAAATTAAATAGAAAACTATCAGTCAAACATAATAAGCAAAAGAAAGTTTGAAAAGACGTAATAGTCAAAAAATAAAAACTACATTTATATGGCCATAAGCAGCAAACCTGTGCAAAGAGAGTCGGACATTTTTCTTCCACAATTTTGAAGCGTAAGTAACTGATCAAACTGCTATGTTGTTGCATTGTGTAGTAGTGTTTTCGAAATCGATCTTGTTGTTGTGGATCGAGCCTGTTCTTCCGCTCCATGGAGTCTGGTGTTGCACACCATAGCAATACAAGCTTGCCCATCTCAATTATCTGGTAACGCATGACCACGGGTAAAATACAAATAGAATAATAAAATTCGGTCTGATAAAATACGAAGTAATTCCTTTCTAAAGGTACATTCTTACTTTTGGTTAACTATGAAAACACGTATGACCAGTTCAGTGTAATACAAGAGCCGGCAAAACCGGGTGATGATCCCCGATTAGGTTTTGAACACATACATGTAGTTGGTCAATGTGTTTACCAAATTTGGCGTTAAGATAGTATGTGAAGTTCTAGGTCAGTTTCCGTACTGTTGGAGCTACATAATGGACTAAAATGCATGAACAATAACAAAGGGCGTTTACTCAAAGTTTTGAAATGGAAAAAAGCTTTTTGTGCACTGCACTTTTATTCAGTAAGATCAATCTACCTACTAATTTTTGATACCTGTAGTTTTAGTTTTTTTTCCGTACAAATTTCAACGTGTAAAAATAAACAAGATGTAGCACACATATGAGGGTTGTATGTAGGTTGTATTATTGGATGTTGTTCCCCCAGATTTAATATTTGTCATAGACATAAGCATTTTTCTCAAATTTTTTATGCGTCCTAAATTATAGAGTATGTACATGGACATCCATTTGCGGGAATCTGTCACCTGATTATATGACGTCTGAACGTTATTTTCGTAAATGTTATCTATGTTGTAAACATTCAAAGACATTACAAAACCTGTAGCTAAGGAGTTTGCAAAGTATGACGTCAAACACTGACCATGAAGTCCGTGCAAATATTGAATTTTGCGTGAATCTAAATTTTGCTCCGACACATATGCTTGATAACTTTGCAAAGCGAAACATGCACCAAGTCCTGTTGTATATCTCTAGTATTCAAATGGCACGATCAGTATTGAAAGGATATAGCTAGTTTAGTAGATGATTTCAGAAGATAACAACCATCGCCTTACTGTGAGTGATAATTCGGAAAATGTCGATGCGTCTTCAAATACTGTTCACATAGCAATTATAAACGATTTGAAAATATCGAAGGTCACTGCACGATGAGAACTACATCTTTTATTAATGACGACAAGCTCCAGCAGCTATCAGCGTCCCATGAATTTGTAACTAGAGCTCCGCATGTCGGGGCATTATCCCCGAAGGATGAGCCGTTCGATAAATGGTGGTGAATACTTGAGTTTAACCTCTGCATTCATATGTTCATCTACTGACCGTGACCAGTCTTCCTACCAAGTTCAATGACTGTAACTCATATCCTTTTCAATTACTGAGCGGGCTACTGTGACCTTGACATTTGACCTAGTGACCTCAAAATGTATAGGGGTCATCTCCTGAGTATGAACAATCTTCCTACCAAGTATGACTATCATTCAGAAACATTTTAAGATACTGAGCGTACATGGTGTTTGCATTAAATGCTACTGTGACCTTGACAGATGTTCGCATTTATAATATCAACAGAATTTCATTATTCATTAAAAAAATGTTTTTTGAGAAAACATGACACATTATTTCTCCATATTTTAAGAAAAAGCTTCTTGTACCAATTTGCTATTTAAAATTAAAATATTTCAGTTTCTTCGAAGTGACCTTACTCACGTTTTACGGGACATATAGACAACGCTCCACCCTAGAATGTAGCACCTACTTTGTTAGAAATCGATCTCCTAGGATTTGAGATGCTTAACCACCCTGCATATACACCAGACATAGCTCCTATAGATTTCCAGAAGTAGACAGATAAAGGGAGGATACTTTTGTCAGCTGACAACCCGCAGAATACTTTCCTCAGAGTTGGTACGTGGACAAATTTGAGAAATTGATACGTATACAATGTACATGATCAGTGTATTCGTCTTGCAGGTGATTACACTAAGACTAGAACGTTCGCTATTACTTAGTATGACGTAGGTAGCGTCATTTGTTAACCGCTTTCGTGCACGTTGATAGAATTTGTATTTACGTTTGCCATTTGTAAACTATTAGATCAAACAAGCTGTTATTTGTAATTTGTTTGTGATGAATAGAGGATTATGACGATATAAAATTGATCTTGATATGAGTTTGTTTGTACTGTCAATAACAAAGGTCCACACATTTAACATACAATCCTCATACATGTAAACATCAAACAAACATGATCAATCAAGCAATCAACATAATTAGCTTTCCCACATTAAATTAAGACATTATATGCATTAGTTACACACAATTTTAACACATTTTTACACAATAGATGACATACTAAATAAAGAAAAAAATTACCTCCGGATCTTTAGCCTCTGGCATCTTCCCAGTCACATGCAGAATTATAGCGGGGCAAGTGTCTTCATGGAATCCTATAAATACATCCTCCACTTTTGTTCCTGCTTTCAGTCGATTGCTAAAAGACAAAACATTGTTTGTATTAAATCTTTCCACTGTTATAAGTTATTCTTGCATTTGTGCTTTATTTCAAAGTGAGCATTTTTTCTATCAGTTACTTGTGTATTAACATCAAAACTGGGCCTAAACTCCTTACCTCTGATATTGGACCGCCTCTCCAGTTGTGGCGAAATCCTTTGCCCAATTTTCTAGCTCCTTCGCCAAATCCTGCTGCCTCTCATCCAGCATGGTGTTAATGGTGAGGAAGTGCTTCTCCAGGCGATTGATCAGTGGTGTGGGGAATTTCTTGTACACGGTCTGCTTCTCTGCTACTACTATCAACCTATCCAAATATGCACAAATATTATAATAAGTGAAAGATTAACAAAAAACGAAAAGGCCCTTGGCTGTTCACCTGAGATCCCTTGACAGTTAAAATCTTCCAATCATAACAAGTGTAGGTATTATGGCAGCAGATCACCAACGGACTATTTCTACTGTTTCATGTAAGATTTTTAAATAAAAATATGTTGTTGCAAAGGTTTGAACAATGTTGTAGAACAGGAGGACACAACCAATATCTAGAGCACAATGAAAAAAGGGCCCACATTATTTCTTGTTCCAAAAACTACATAAAAGAACTGTATTGGTATTTGCCTGAAGTTCTTGTGAACAGGACACTTGACCCGGTGCGTCCCCAGACCTAGGTCTACGTATCGTTCATCCCCTAGGTACACATAGTACTGGTTGAGAGCGTCATACAGACTCTCATACAGGTTCTCCAGGTTAAGCAGCACCACAGTGTTTCCCGTCTCCATACACACTTTGATCTTGTTGATGTTGCGACACACCTAAATGAGGTCAAGATGTTCCATGCACCAAGGCTTACAGTTACACATAATATCGTATCTGAGTAATTCATCGAGTTCTTGTAACATACTTAATATTAATGCACCTCTACTGAATGAAATTTATGTACCTACATTTGTATTGTTAATATCTCTTGTGGTTATGTTATGCCATAAACAAAGTTTAAGGGGTATAAAAAAGAAATGACAATAACTACAAACTTAGGCAAGACATGGTTACGGTTAGAATTATCTACCTGCATAGATTCTTGTTGATGCATGCCCTGGACAAGAATGTGCCAATTAAGGGCAATATCTCCAAAATTGGGCAAGCCAGGGTTATGGTTTTTATGCATTTCACTTTACCACAATAGGATTTATCTTCACACAAAGTTTCATGTTGCTACCTAATGCAGTTTTAGAGTTATGCCCTGGACAATGTTCACAAGATGTAAAAATAAAAAAGTCAATATAGGTATCTCCAAAATAAGGCAACTGCAGGAAGAGTTACAATTCCTGTGCACTGCACTTCTAATTAATTATAGCTATCCCTCCTACAACAAGTGTGTTGATACGTGTTGTAGTTTTAGAGGTATGTTCTGGACGACAAAAAAATGCTGACGGACGGATATACGGGCGGACATACATGTACAAACATACGGACAGACCGAATGACAAAGTTGGACTTACCTGTGTGTATTCTTGATCGTTTCGGAAACTGCTACCAAAGATAGTGATTGGCATTATCTTGTGTCCTTCTGATTGTATGATTTGTTGAATGATTGTCAGGGCTCCGAAGTTTTCGGTCAGCAATAAGAGGTAACGACTTTCACTGAATTTACATCAAAGAGATTAAGACCACTAATAAAATTGTATTTGTAACTATTCAGCTTAGTAAGGTATACTAAATAAGATCAAGCCGTGTAAATTGTAGTGTTCACATATAATAAATTTTAATATATATACATTCGAGGGCTGTTCGATAACTTCGTAGAAAATGTTTATAAAATTGTATGATAATTAAAATTTAAACAGCGTGTTGACATAGGATAAATAAATAACATGACCAAATTTAATTTTTTTTATTCAAAACTGATTGATTTATTGCACAATTCCACGAACTTATCGAACAGCCCTCGTAAATTAAGATATATCTTAAATTTTGTGTAGTTTGTGATCCCAATAATACCAGGTAGCTGTATTCAAACACACTGCATTTAGCCAGCTTCAAACAATTTTCATACAATGTACTTACTCAACTCATGAAAACATTCAACCAATGTTGAATTATATATCTAGATATATAAAGTACCTGTCCATTTTGTTCGTGTCGAAAAGACAAGCCTTTATCAACCCCGCCGGTGAATTGTCAGGAATTTTTGTCTTTGGCTAAAACATTGTTTTAAGAATAATTGACTCCATACATAAGAAATGAGCAGTTTTTTTTTTAAATTCTACATTTTAATTGATTAAAAGTACTGCTTGCCTTTCCAAGTACATTGCATCATCATATAGACAGTGACTTTAAAACACTTTGTTTATTATATTATTTCACAAACTCAACATACTCGTGCCTTTTTATGAATGGCGTGTGGTAGGTGTTTTTTAAAACACTCTTCAGGATTGATTTGATCGAGACCCCCAAAATTTCGACGGATCGCGTGAAGCATTTCAAACCATGTCGGTAGGGACATGGATCGCTCAACAAATCCATACACCATCTTGACAAGACTGAAATAATGTCATACAAATGTTAATAACATGGTACTCATGGTTTTCTCCTCATTTTTTGCCGAGCCTCTGTCACAAATCTTCACTATTATAGCGGTTCTATCCCCGATAGTATGAAAACCGGAGATATCATTACGTTGTTCAAAGGCGGCGAAAGCGGCGCGATGACCCTAAAAGTTATCGGGCAATCGCATTATCATCTACTTTTCTTAAGCTATACGAGACCATTCTGTTAAATCGTTGTAAAGACAATTTCTTGGCATCTATAAAAAAGGCTACAGGGCTGCGGGGGCTTCTAAGACGGTCTAGGATGTGCAATAACAAGTTTATGTTCACGTGAATGCCCTTATTACGCCAAGGAGTTAGGATCCCGCGTGTATCTTCGGTTTTTTACACACACCAGGCCTTTGACCGGGTATGGCACGATGGGCTAATCTACAAGCCGCTGACCACATCCGGAATAGACATCAATGATTCCGCCATTGACACTAACACTCTGCTAGTGTTCCGATACATGTAGCGGAATGCTACTTGCCGCGTCCGCCACAAAGGACTTGTCATGAAACCCGCCAAGAGGAAAAGCTCACCTATGCTGTATCTCGTTTACGCCAACGAGCACTTAGATGAGCTGGAGAATAGCGGGAATGTAACGTGTCATTACGACATCAACATGGCCGCACCTAGAGTCGCGCAGCACGATATGGTCCTACTATTACATTCAAAATTGCCATGCTACCCTTAAACTTGACATATCCACATTGTTTACAACATTCTTTCTTTGAATATCTCTTCAATTTATATTGACAATATGCTTCAGAGATGCAGCAACTACACAGAAAGTGGAGATTTCTATACAAGGCTAGCAAATGTTCTGTACTCATCTATAAAAACCATACACCAGAGATTCCCGTGTTCTATCTTGGTTAAGAAGCAATTTCAATCAGTGACACATCTAGGCATTGAATGTAATTAATACTTGTCAACTGCAAAAATATAGACGATGCGTACACTAGGCAGAGAGGGTAATATATGGGTCTGTGTGCCAAAGGCAGTTCACCTGAAAGACTGAGTCCCTCAACTCTTATGACGGTATTCAACTTTGCCAATAACTCAAACACTTTGAACAAATGTTCAGGCTTAATCATAACTATCTCGCCAAGAATATTTTAACAATAGTCTGGTACGTTACGTCAGAAGTAAAACATGTTGATACATCTACAAACATACATCGAAGACTGGCAATTTCTATCAAGAAGACGGTCGATTCACCCAGCTAGATGACTTTAAGCAATGCGTGCATTTGTTAAAACTGATAACAGAGTTGGCCGATTCACAGTTCGTGTATTTTACATTGTGCGAGGCAGTTGTTAGGGTTTTGTATCTTCGATGGCTTGCTTACAGATGCTATGCCTGTATCTTTATTTCAGAATTGATTGCATCATACATTTTAACCATAATTTTGAGGTAAAACCTACTCCCATAAATATGAGAAACTGCCATATGTAGTTATTTATGCACGTTAAACTATTGCAGAAAGAATAAATTTGTTAAAAATGTGTGGCCCGTAAATTCGGCTTTGTTTATTTACGTTTCAACGCGTTGCATTGAAACAGTTAAATAGCTTGACAACAATTGATACTTTCAGTTGATTCATTGTCCAGAGGTAATACATCCGACTGGGAGCTCCCGGGTTCAATTCCCGGCTCCGGCATGAATTTTGATTTGTTGTTGTTGTGCTTCTTCTTTTTAGTCTAAAAACATAATTTGTCCCGAAAAAATATTATACAACGTTATTCCTCGACTATACTAATCATACTGGAATTATTTTGACCAACGAAAGGGGTATCAAGATACAGCTCTTTATCATATGTACTCGGTAGAAACAGTAGTGTTCTAGTCACTAATAACAGTTTTTTTCCTTAAGGCTTCACCTGTGATTTGTATCATAATGCTTTTTAATAGTTATTGTTGTTGTGATTTTTTACTCGTCATTTTGCCTTTGATTTCGTTTTCGCTCTATGCCATTAACAGGGCGAGCTATTAATTGTAATTGCAAATATTACTCTTTCGAGTAAAAGTAGTTGATACTGTTTCAATTTTCAAGATCTCGTAGTTTATAGGCATCTCTCTCTACATCATGAAATAATTAATGGAACTGTCTTGTTTAATTAATATAAAAAATATGTTAAAAAGTATTTTTCCGATATCTTAACAATAAACAATAAATCATCAAAATATAATCAAATCCTTGTTTGTAAATTTTAACTTGTTATCAAATTGAATGATATTCTTAACGCATTTTTCGTGTTTGATAAATTATATACCATGTTTATTATATGTATATAAGAAATATTGTAAATGGTGTCTGTACATATTGTTTACACCCTTATGAAGTTAATGTATATACGTTATGCTCTTCAATAATGGAGGATAATAAATCCTCTCTATCTACCTTGTAGTTGTGTGCTTAAGTCACCTTGTCCACAATTTGTTTTAACTAAGCAGGATTCCAAAAAGGGGAGGAAAACAGTAAGTGAATGCAACAATTTACCTGTAGAAGTCTCGCAGTCCAAAAAATTCTCTTTTCTTTTTGGATTGTTCGGAGTTTGTGGCCAAGTCAAACACCTCGAGGTACGACTCTGCCATTGGCTTGATTAACGGCTCAATTAACGCCTTCACATTTTCATCCGTCTGGCAAATTCCTCTTTAAATATATAAAAAGAAAAAGGTTACTATTACTTGACCTTGAAATATACACATAACAAATAAACTAGTTATAATAATGACTTTATTAAAGTTTATTTTGACTGGATAACATAATTTTACATTACATGTACCATCAATATTCAACAACAAAATAATGACAAAACATCAGTCGTACATGCTTACATATTTTAGTTAATGTAGAGATAAATATAGCATCAATAATTTTACACACTTTATCATTTTGTACAGGTGTGAATATGTAAAGGTGAAGCCAACCTGGCACTCTCAATGAGCTCCTCCTTGTCAGGCATCTCCCTCTGAACAAGAATTCCTCGGTTCATCTTGGCAGGATCCAACGCCCAGTTTGATATTCCAATGAACGCAACCTGGTCGTGAAAATAACTATGATCACTCGTATTCTTCCAAACCCAGCAAATATCATGCATGCATGTGTTTGGAAACAAAGAGTTGATAAAAAACTTTGCATCAGAATAAAGGGATGAGTTGTTAACATTTTTGTATGAATTTGGCACATTGCAACTAAGAAACGAGAGTACCTTCATGTGTGGTTCAGGTGTTTCATCACCTTGACAACCGTCTTCAAGAAGCGGATGCAAAGTCTGTTAAAATGAAAATCATTGAATGAAATAATACAATACCGCATTTATTTAATGTGTCCTTAAGCCATGGCTGCCCCTGTAAATTTACACAGCATACAAAATCAACATTTTACCACCAATTGTGACTTTAACCTTGACTTTTGGGGCGTCAAAATACACAGGTGCACAAGCAAGTTACATGGCTTTTTCACTTTAGCTTTTGAGCTACTTCAGACACAAGTTTTGGACTACAGACATCTTGACGAGGGCAAATCTGTAAGTCCACAATAGTGGTAGAGCACAATAGTTTGACACATATTAAAACAAATACATATGTTCTTGAAATTGCTCAATTAACAGTTTTTACTTACATGCATAAATACGTTCAAATTGTTTTGAGATAACATATATAAATGTTTCAATATTTACACCCTAATGTCAAAAACTACCTTTAGGGGCATCCTTGGACTGTCCTCGGCTAAGCCAACTTCATCAAGCACGACCACCGAAACAAATGTGCTTAAGTCTTTATCCTTCTGAAACTGGGCACACTGTTTGAA
>Ga0224511_10003621_pt1 | contig 11260 bp, 5 predicted proteins | sample SF_May12_sed_USG_2_FD_169988 | JGI IMG/M metagenome (GOLD analysis project Ga0224511, IMG submission 169988) | Sediment microbial communities from San Francisco Bay, California, United States - SF_May12_sed_USGS_8_1 | ecosystem: Environmental > Aquatic > Marine > Sediment | place: USA...
CTGCTGCAAGAACCGATGCATGCTCGTTATGGTGAGACGGGGGACCAGTTGTTAGAACATTTACCAAATTGACCTATCGACAGCCCGCCCAAAATGGCGTCTTGACGGACCAGCTTTGTCGGGCCATCTATTGTATTCACTTGTCAATCAAGCCTTTGCAAATCGCTATCACCATCACCTAGTCCGATAATTGGTCAGTAATATTATAATAGAGCGATATGGCTTTCATATTATAATAAGTATTCAGACTAGCGATGCGTAAACCATGAAGACCAGGACAGGGGGCGGGCTATCGATAGGTACTAGTATACCATTATCATCATCATCATCATCATCATCATCATCATCATCATCATCATCATCATCATCGTCCGGCGACTGTTGAATGTCAGAGGGGCTATTAGCTTATATATTTATTATGATGAAAGCTCCTTCTTGCATCAAACAGTCATTATTATGTACACGCCAAATCCTGAAATTTGTCTGCATGCTTTTTGGAGATGCAATACTGATGAGGCGTTTGTTTCGTTGATGTTTAAACCTGCACTGGAAAGATAATAAAATGCGTGAACACACAATGCGCAAACTGGATAGGCACTTGATTGTTGTTTTCGTTCGACTATTTGTTTTATATATGAGTGTACCAGGATGGCCACACGTCCTAGCTGGTAATAAACAGGCGGACACTATATAAACACTTATCTTTCTAAACACACACTCGTTTTCAAATTTAATGATATGATCTTATATTGAGCAATAAATAATGAAGTTGTTGTGATTTTGAAATCGTTGTTTTATGGTCAGTGCCGTGTTCGATTTTACAATAAACGTTGAAGTGAAGTTTAATGCGCGTGGAGCAATAGAAGAACTTAATAGCCAACTACTGAAGTCAGATGTGCATTACATGGTATAAGAACGTTTATATTTTTTTACAAACCTAGTGTTTATCTATTTCAGTATGCGATCATCGTGTTACTAGTCTTCATTCTTCAAATTGCGGCCATTGCTCTTTATGCGACAATGAAGAACAAGGTACGTTACTCTCACTGTCACAGTTGCGTTATCTTGAACCAAGTTGTTTCCCTTGTTTTACAGAATTGTTGAACGTATGTGTTTCCTCTTATTGGCTGCACAATTACTTAAAAAAAACCACTACACTTTTGCGAATACATCATTATACGAGGTTGACTACTGATGAATATTGTTGTAAAACACATCTATTTGTTGTTTTTTTCTCTCACATATTGTGTTTCTTTTCTCGAATTTTGAACAACACTGATGTAAATAAGTATGATGTTTGGCTTTGAACAGTTTGATATCTGCGCAAATTATGTATCCAATATGAACACACTTTTCAATGAGAAATGGTTCCATCTGTAGATCGAGGACGAAGCTAAGAGCAAACTGAAGACCTCGTTAGACAAATACGCAGGGGAAACGTCTACCAACGAAATATCCGTCGGCTGGGACTTGTTGTTCATCAGCGTAAGCGAACACTACGTTGCATATAGCTCAAACCATTGTAACAATTCTTCTTCTTCTTCTTCTCCTCCTCCTCCTCCTCCTCCTCACCCTTCTTCTTCTTCTTTTTAGGTGTGTAATTTTGAGAGGGTTCAACCCCATTTTTAAGGACCTTTGTAATGGACTTTGAAGGATACACATTTGTATTTGTTTTTATCAAAATATAAACAAGATTTGTTTCATTAAAATGTGATATATATACGTATTATGCTTGAACTTTTTAACGGTTGAAAATTCTTTTTTAAATGCAAGTAACCTTTATTTGCTTAAATTAAATTAAAGGGAAGTAATTTTACACCTTATTATCTTCCCTGAATATGAATAGAATGAAAAATTTCAATCTTGTTTATAAAATAAAAAAAAAACATGTGAAAAGCAGTCCGGTGGATCGTCTTTAAATGACATATGTTTCAATAAAATAAAGTTTTTGAAACTTCTACCTAGCTGCAAATCTTTGAATCCATTACAAAGATCTTACCTTAATGAATATTATATTTCCCTCAACAGTTTAAATGTTGCGGTGTCGACGCTGCGTACACCAATAACGCGGAATTCCAAACAACCGATTGGTGGACCGGCGGCAGCCGTGGCGCGGACTTAGTCCCGAACAGCTGCTGTATTGCGGCCACCCAGGACAACTACAAGACTGATAGCAACTTTGATGCTGGTTGTACTCAACTTACAGATCCTCTAAAGTACCACAACAAGGTTTGTTTCTTTGTTTTAATTGCATTATTTACAACAATTCTGGTATGATAACTGTTTAAATATAATTATATGTATACTAATATACATTCTCTGATATTTGGACAGTTACATACATGTCGTTTCGTTGATTTATGTTGAATGTAAAGGTTTCCAAAATTTCACATTATATTAGTCGTAAAAAGAATAATAAATTTCCCTTCGCGACCGATCCCCTTTAATCCGCGACTATAAATAATGATAACTAGCAACGGTTAGTCATATATAAAATTGCTTACACGACGAGTTCGTATTTCTTTAACACGCATAATGAAGTCACGTATTTATAATGAAGATTTCTTTCATCAACTAACATGTGTCCGTGGATATTTGCGTGCGTTACTGTAAGAGTTGGTGTATTTCAGGGCTGCTACGAGGCCATCAAGGACTATCTGCTCAAGTACCAGAACGCCGCCATCGGCGTGGGCGTCGCCATCCTAATCATTGAGGTAAAGAAACAAACATAAATTGATAATTGTTAAAAAAGGGTGGGATGTATGTCAAAAATTATATTTATTTCAACATAGTCCCATAAAAACGGTTCATTTATGGATGGAAACTATTATATGAATATTCAGTGTACAACTGAAGACTGACTTTATTAACAGTTGTTTTCTTATGAACTTTTTATACCTGTATTTGGATATAACGTTACCGCCTATAATGCCTGCCTAGTCCAAATGTCAAATATAGAAGACAAATATATACTAGTAGTACTAGAGTCAGATGTTTTTATTCGTGATAAGATAAGTCACGACAAGCTCAAGATTATCTTATCGCGTTGAATTCAATATTTTGTCCTTGGCTACTTCCTTAATTCTAAATCAGGAGACACCTCAGTTTATGTGAGAATCAAATGATGGCATCATGCATTGATAACCAAACTAGTAATTTTCGACCAAGTTCAATAAACCGGAAGTTTACCATACAGACTCTTAACCTTGACATCGTCTTGATTACAGATTTCTTGACAATAGTATGAGTTTCCAGAAAATCTATCGCTGTAGAGAATTTTTGAATAAAGTAATGGCCTTTGCTCAAATGGAGTTTGTTTGTTTGAAGCAAAATAAAGTTATTAATGACATTGTTGACAACTTTCAGCTGATTGGCATCATCTTCGCCTTCGTGCTGTGCCGCGCCATCGGCAAGTCGGAGGAGCTCGTGTAATGGACCACGTGACATTGTGAATATGCGCAGTGGACGCACGGGGGGGATAGACGATGGGAAACCATAAATCGTGCGACAGTGAAGCTGGATATGCTTGCACATAACGTTCTTAACCAGAGGGTTGTGAAAAATACTGATAAATCCTCTTTTCTGTTGCAAATGATGTTCTTTTATTACAACACTCTAGGTGAATTTAAACACAGTTATATGTACACCGTTATGTAAAACCAAATCGCAAAATGTGTGATATTTTATATCTTAAGTATGGAATCCTAAATGAAGTATTTCTGAATTTCTAATTCGTTTGCGCAACATAATATTTTATGTTAAATATATAACTCAAAGTATGTATACGTACCGGTAAACAGTTTGACCACCTGTGTAAAGTATGATGCATGACGTTCTGACCTGAACCGATTGTCACGTGACTTTATCACGTGGTCGCACCCGCCAATTGGCATATCAGCAATGAACTGTATATTTCAAAATTTATTGTGCACAGCAAACACTACAACAAATCATATTGAATCAAGTAATATATCTATATAAAATAGCATATTGATAGTCCATGCATAATCCATTTATTGCATACTTCAGTCATGGCCTCAATAAAATAAATTAAATTTCAACAGTTGATTAGAATAAGGTTATTTCTTCCTATTTCTTGTTATGAATGGAAGGGGTTGCATTTATATTGTCCACATGTGTAGTTATGTTATGGTACTTCCATAAAAAATCAAACATTATTGTTGTGTTATGACAGTTAAATGTATTTGTAATTCAATGTAGTTGTCATATGCCATTCAATGCATTTCGCAAATATTTCTTTTTAAAATAGTTCTAGCACTTCATCTTTCATTATTCTTGCCATTGTTAAATTACGATATATATTTTTGTAATGATGAAATATTTCGCAATGAAAATACACATGCATACTGCTGTTCAAATTGTTGAGGGATTTTTAAATGGCATAATTATTCCTATCAGGTAATATACCCCACAAATTTGTTAGGGTATATTGTAATCTTTAAAGTCACTAAATGTCATTGTGTTATCGTGTTAGTAACCACTTTATCAACCAAAAAGAAGCAACCTGTGCTCCAGAGTGCTATGATTAATTTGTTTCTATTCTAAAATATATTTTTTTACCACTTTTGCGTAATATTGAAAAAATAATGTCCGACAATTTTGCGAAATAACGTCGGGTAACCGAACCGAGTTGTTTTTTCGGCCTTTTAACCAAGTGTCTACATTAATAGAAAGCTAAATAAACTACGCATATTACCTCTCTGTTTAGCCATATTGAACACCAGTTAATGCACCACTTTTTATATAATTTGTATCGTTGTATTTTTGGATATATATGTATGTGTGTTTATTAATTCATTATAAATAAACTAAGAAAAGTAATGGATTATTTTTTTCCTTTTTTTGTTGTTTGTTTCTTTGTGTTTTGTTTTTGTTTTCTCGTGATTGCAAATATAACAGTTTCGGACTGAAATAATTATAAACAATGTCGGCTCTTAAGTTACAGGCTTTGATGGTCGTACAGCGTCAACATTTATGTTTCACGTGAATCATCTTATGTAAGGCATAATACAATAAATATGTCTTTTTATTTAATCTTTGTTTAACAAAGAAAAAATGCTTCATTTATAATAATTAAATTTTATAGATTTATACTCTTCTAGCTGTTTCGTTATTCCATAACGTCGAGAAAACAAACATAAATGATAGATTAAACGATAAATATTAAAGGCATTTTCTTGCAGTTTGTACTTTGAACCAGTTTGTATGATGTTGCACATACATGTACATGCATTACTGCAACCGATTCCGGCATATGCTAGCCAGACGGCTTATCAGCACAACCAAGTATTTACGTGGCTGATTGGAAAATACATCACTGACGAACATGAATTCGCCGAGTTTGCCAGGTGTACATTTCTATACTCATGGAACTTCGTGTCTGTCAGTGGAACAGTGAAAACTGCTGCCTGTGAATAAATGTTGGTACGTGAAAAAACAACTTAGGTCGTAATGAAAATATGCCCGTTGTGGTGCAGGAATTTCATTCTGTAGTAGAAACTGGAAGTAGTTTGGCTGTGTACGTTTTCAAGGTTGAATCGTGCGTGTGTGTGGAATATTGCGTATTCTGCTAAAAAGACGTAATATAGCCGTGCTTAATTAATTAAGCGTGTTGCTTAACTGAAACAAGTAAATGTGGCATAGGTGATTATGTTTATGCAGTTTGTGGCTCTAGCAGAATTGCTGTAAATAAATGGAAAACGCACTTTGATTAAAATGGCGTTCAAAAAACTGATTTGGTTTAGTTCTATCCATGTGATCACTACACAAGAAAATATTCATTTCTGTGTGGGGACTCCAACAATGGATAAGCTAGTTTTGCGTAATGGTTCTACGAAGGTTGCATTTTAAAGAAGACAGGTGAACGTGTGTATGGTACTCTTAAAACATGCCACTCATACAAACAGCCATTTACCTGGCCTTCCTGATGATAGGTAAGCAGACAAAAGTTGAAATAATATCTTACACTATTAAAGTTTTTTTTATTTAGTTAAAGATGCTATGCCTGAATCGTTTGACCAAATATGTTTACATCTTACTTTTTAACCATATTTAAGCAGTGAATGCTATTCCCGTAAACATGAGAAACTACCAAATACAGTTATCCATGGATGTTAAAATATTGCAGAAAAACGACTTTATTGAAAGAATGTAGCCCGCATACTGAAAATTTTGTGACTGATTATATAAGAGTACGTATCAAGATACCGACCTGGCATCTTAAATTTATTTTAACAGCACTGTTCCATGCGCATGCAACATACTTTGTCACGACATCTACATAGGAAGCATTTGGTAATGCTTAGCACAACCAAGTCTTAAGGTAACAGATTTGAAGATGTGATGTTGCAAATTATTATACAAGAAATGTAATTTAAAACAGGGTAAATGTCTTTAGGTATCAATTTTAATACTAACGTTACGTACTATGCAAAAAAAAAACAATCGTAGAAAATACTTTTTGTCTTATTACTTTAAAAATCTGAATGGTGAATACAGTTTAAATATCGGGTGAACGGGTTGTGTTATAGTCGAGCAAAAACGTTTCGACAGGAGTGATAAGTTATGATGATGGATAAAGCAGAACCTTTAAATCTTCACATAGTTTCGTTCTTTAAAGACAGATGATATAATTTCCAGCATTTACACGTCCCGTAAATAATATTAAATGCCTGATATGTGTTTTCATATTTATCTTCGTAAGTTGTATTATCTTTAATTTGCCTAAAAACAGAATATAAATTTTTTACATAGAGTACATATTGATATAAGTACTTGAATATAATAATCATTTGATATCATAATTATCGTTTACCATTTCCGCGGTTCGGTGAATAATTGGAACACAGTTTTCTTACTCTTACATTTGCATGAATAAATTATAAAGAATGAAAAATAAAAAATTCTTCTTTGTTTAATAATTAATAAACTTTATTAAATTATGCCAATGGTCGTATGTCATAAAATGTCCCATTAAAAATACACAAATATTCATTTTATGAGCTTATGAATTATTAGATTTTTTAACTTTCATATAGATGTATTTTTCTATTCAATTTGATAGAACAAATATTCGGGCGTGTGTGTGAAATTGTATAAGATTATGGAAGATGTATGGCAAACATTTGAATGTTTCAAAATTAACTAACGACTGTGTAACACACCTAAATAATTTTTTTGAAAACATTTTCTTGCTGTCTACGTGTGTAGGGCATAACAGTCTCTTGTGGTACCCTAATATGTCTTTTATCTGTTGGAAATTCATTTTAAACTTGTATTATATCTGTTGATCTCGAAAAAGCGTTGCAACAGACACATTCCAATTTTAAGACGAGTTGCCAAATCGATAGAGGACATATCAGGGTACCATAAGTAAATGTTGATACAAAAAAAATGTACACTAAATTGTTGGTAAAAGAAAATATAGGTTTTCGAAAACAATCTTTTTTCGTGAGTCACGCGACCAGACATCAGTGGAGTCCCATTAAGTTTTACACGCCTGTCTCTCCTGCTAGTCGTTCAGTCTGCCGCGGCGCAAAAGTGCGGCGCGGACGAGTTGAGCTGCGCGGACGGACGTTGCATCCCGCGGGCCTGGTTCAATGATGACGTCAACGATTGCGCGGATAACTCGGACGAAGGTAAACCGTCAATTGTCGTTACTCTTTCTAAATAATTATTATGATACAACTTTTGTTAGTGTGCGCTAAATTAATACCCGGTGTTTTATAAAATAATAAAGGAATCAATAAAAGTTAACCACTTTTTCCGCAGTGGACCCACACTGTCCATTCCCACAATTCTCGTGCACTGGTAATCCTGTCACGTGCATCAACTCGTCACAAGCCAATGATGACGTCATCGATTGTTTAAACAAAGAAGATGAAGGTAAATATAATTATGCTTAAATCCAAAAAGAAATGAAAAGAAAACTTCATTTAAATTTCGGGTATGCATTAAAGATGTAGATTGTTAATAAAATATATCTCATACACATGCTTTTTATTGTAAGTTAAGCATCAATAATGCTATTAAGCAGTTAATGAATGACGTTTACCCGCTTTTAACTTTGTCTTAGCACTGGATAAATAATATACCTAAGATCTATTTCAATAACACTAATTTAGTTAGAGCTAATCGACCAATATACCTAGCAAAGAACTATTATGTACTAGCGAAGGTGCTCGGGTCTGCCTGCCGGGGAGACGACTGTAACAACACTTGCGGATGTGACGTCTTTATTACGCATGCGCAGTGTATCAACAACACGTGCGCATGCGCTCCAGGGTACGAACATGTCGTCGTGGATGCACGAAGAAACAAGTGTGTTCCAAGTTAGTATACTATCTGCATATTTATGTATTTAGGCGACATTAATATTCTTAAGACCTATATGCATGTAGAATTAATAATTGCTTACTTTTATCATTTTTAACAATCGCGTGTTTGATAGATCTACATGCGTATTTGTTAGGCTTAGTGACAATGAATAGTTCCACAAACGCCAATCTCCTCCTTATTCTGTATATTTCTTTCGTTCGTGTGGTTTTTAACAGGAAGTTTGCTTTCTTGTGTATTAACTAGGTCAGATTGTCACCTGACAATAACAATTATAACCATATTTTAAAATTTACCATGTACTGTTATAAATGAGGAACTGTCCATTATTTATATGCATTTAGGGTCCATTTTAACGATATTGTCATTTCAGAAAGCCTTGGTGACGCCTGTTCCGTGGACGGCCACTGCTTTCTAGTGGCGGGAGCTGCCTGTCAGGATGGCGTCTGCGCGTGCAGTGGTGACTTCCGGCCCACTACAGACAAGACAGCCTGCACAAACAGTACTGCAGTTTGTTCTTGACACCCACTTATTATACTATTTTGAGTGCTTACATTTTTACCTTTGTAATAAACAGTTTTCTATCCTTAATTTACATTTGGGGTCCACGGGTCCACATGTTGTAATCGATCATACGGTTATACGGCAACAAGATATTACATACATTGCTTCGTAAATGTTGTTGATAGACTAGTAGACTGCACGGTCTCCACTTCCAACACAGCTTTTACATTATCTTCTACAATCAGTAACAGAAATAACAATAAAAATATTCGAAACAAATGCATAACTTTATATAAAACAAGTTACAATATGATAAAATCGGAGAATACAATATATCCATTTTTGCATTAACGTTAACATTATGCCATTTTATGTTTGCTAATATCAAGTACCAATTGCACAAACATACATACATGTATTATGGACTGTATATACGTGTACGTTTGACGCTTAAATTAAAACTTATATATTTCCGCTGTTGTATAATTGATACGGATTTCGATAACTAGAGAAGACCGGCAATTTCAATGACAATAATCAGCATAACTTCTATGAACCAATTAAGGAAAATTGTACAGGCATAATTTTAAAATATATTAATCAAACTTTGTAGATTTTACTTTAAATTGCAAGTTTTGTCAAATGGAAGCATGGCTCACTTTAAATTGATATCGTCAACGTCAAGTATAAGGCAGAGTATAATTATGTATTATACGTACTAAACATGTATTTATATACCGGTCAAATGTTTTAACACATATTGTATACTTTGTGTTTAATATAGAAACCATTCAGGACGCCTGTGTAGATGACGAGGAATGCTTATCAGCAATTAATCGCAGTTTGTGTCGTGACGGACGATGCGTTTGTGAAAAGGACCGAAAACCAGACGCTACCGGGACCGGATGTACGTCAAAACAGCTTGGTGACGCATGCGCAGGCGATGATGAGTGCCAAAATGTTGAATTTGCGGCATGCCTTAAGGGGAATTGTTCGTGTCAACCCGGATATAGTACGAATGAGACTGGCAACCATTGTACTCTGCGAAAGATCTCTGACGCTTGTGAAGATGACCTGCAATGTTCGGCTGTCAACAGCAGTGTTTGTTTGAACGCCACGTGTCAATGTATCGACGGTCACGTGCCCGAGCAAGATGGAGGTAGTTGTCGTGTGAGGGTGATTGGAGATCAGTGTGAGGTAGATTCAGACTGCACCGTGGCAGTTCAGTATTCTGCATGTAACAATAACACGTGCACGTGTCATGTCGGATACCATGCTCAGGCGACACTAAGCAGGTGTGAGAAATTTACGATCGGAAGCGGAAATTGCAGTTCCAACGCGGAGTGCGCAAGCGCGGTACCAGATAGCACGTGTGTAGAGCGAACCTGTGCGTGCCGCTCAGGACTGAAGCCCGACGGAAACAACACCAACTGTACGAGACGTAAGTTGCCTCGTAATGTTTCTTATTGACGCTAATGCGATAAACATTCGTGTATTACAGGTATAAGACAAACATTGGAGGCAATATTCGCGTAATTCACGTGATAAGCGTGCTATATTGTCATACCTTTGTTCCTGTGGCAATGATTAGTTAATTACTGGGTACACTAAGACCTGTCTTTGTTTCCAGAACAAGTTATTGGTCGTTTCCAACAACTGCTGGTATTTTCTATATTTTCTAGTTTTTTGCTACATATAACTGGTATTTTGCGAACCTGTTAACTTAAGATTGTTATTCCGCATTATTTTATTGAAAACACTATTTGTACATTGCGATGTCTTTGAACTAAAATTGGTCAAATAAATAAAACACTATTTTAAAAACCTTTATCATAAATCAACAGTTTGAGACTGTTTTGCTTAATATCGTTTACCAGGTATTATAGGTGACCCGTGTGACGTCAGTTCCGACTGTTATGATGCCGTCAGTAACAGTTCGTGCAACAATGGAACGTGTACCTGCAAGTCTGGTCTGAAACCCGTAGAAAATCGTACCGAGTGCGTGTTAAGAAAAATGTACGATGCATGCGAGTTGAATACGGACTGTTCAGATGCTATGGAAAACACGAGCTGCTCCAATAATGGAAGATGCGAATGCAAGTCAGGCTTTCTTGATGTCTCGAAAACCCAATTAACTACCCAACTCAAACATTTTGGAAACAGAACAATTTCCGCCAAAAATGTATCTTTGAGTTTAAATTCCTCACATCCAATAGCCGTGTGTCGAATACGAAAGTTAGGTGATAAATGTGACCTACCTACAGACTGTAGTGACGCTTTTAGAGGCGGAGAGTGCGCTAACGGAACGTGCAGCTGTTTGCTCGGCTTCCGTGCAAATAAAACGTTGGGCGCCTGCGAAGCCAACAAGATCGGGGATCGTTGTACACTGAATGCGGAATGC
>Ga0224511_10003622_pt1 | contig 11260 bp, 8 predicted proteins | sample SF_May12_sed_USG_2_FD_169988 | JGI IMG/M metagenome (GOLD analysis project Ga0224511, IMG submission 169988) | Sediment microbial communities from San Francisco Bay, California, United States - SF_May12_sed_USGS_8_1 | ecosystem: Environmental > Aquatic > Marine > Sediment | place: USA...
TCATTTAACATAAGTTGTAATGATTCTGGTGATGATGCAAATAGAACTTGGTCATCTGCATAAAGGATCAGAAAAAGTTTGAGCTCATTTAGGGTGAAACAAACAGTCAATGGTCCCTGAGGACCAGAAAAATATGACTACACAATGATGAAGTACGGGGCGACATTTTACAGCCGCCACAAAGGCACTAAACACCAGCTGTAGTAAGTTATATTAAACTGAAGAAAGGGAAGCCCTCAGGAAACAAGGCCTGAATGAGAAAACAGCAACCTCGGTTTTATTGAAGCTGTTCATCAGTGGTAATGAAGGATGCCACAAAAATTTGGTCAAATCTTAGTACATTATTGTTTTCACTCTAGAGGCCAGATTGGCGACTCGAATTTAATGAAACTTAATCAGAATGTTTGTCTCAGCTATATCTAGGACAAGTTTGAAAATGGGTTATGTTGGATTAACAAGTAGGTCACCAGGTCAAATCTTAGAACATTCTTGTTTACACTTTCGAGGCAACATTTGTGACCGGATGTTTATGAAACATGACCAGAATGTTTGTTTTAATAATATCTAGGCCCAGTTTGAAAATGGGTCATGGCGGGTCAAAACCTAGGTCACCAGGACAAATCTTAGAAAATTTATGATTACACTGTTAATGCCACGTTTGTGACCCAATTATGATAAAACTTGATCAGAATATTTGTCTTGACAATATCTAGGTAAAGTTCGAATATAGGTTATGTTGGATTTAAAAGTAGGTCACCATAACAAATCTTAGAAAATTCTTGTTTACACTCTAGAGGTCACATTTTGACCGATTTTGATGAAATTTGTCAGAATGTTTGCCTTGACAGTTTCTAGGCCAAATTTGAATATGGGTCATGTTGGGTTAAATCTGAGTAAATTCGTGTTTACACTCTAGAGAACACAGTTGTGACCATATTTTAATGCATATTTATCAGAATGCTTGTCTTAGGAATAGCTAGTCTAAGTTTGAAAATGGGTAATGTTGGATTAAAAACTTTTGTAGGTCACCAGGTCAAATCTTTAGAGAGCCTTGTTTTCACTCTAGAGGCCACATTTGTGACCCGATTTTGATAAAACTTGGTAAGAATGTTTATCTTGACAATATCTAGGCAAACTACGAATATAAGTCATGAAGGGTAAACGAACTCGGTTAAATCTTAGACAACTATTGTGTATACTAGTAAAGCGAAGGCCTTCAAAATTGGACCACTTGTAAAACTTAGTTTGTCGAAAAGAGCTTTGACATTTTATAACATTAAACTTGTCCCTTTGACCTATTGTTACCTTTTAAAACTATTAAAACCTGTTGTACATAAAGCAATGAAAAAAGGGAACTATTCAAAATCTTCTGTCTCAGTTGAGCGTTCCAGGGCCCTCTGGACCCTCTTGTTTCTGATTTTACAATAAAAGATGCCAGTTGGGCTTAACGTTAGAACAACAATCTCGAAACGTCCCCACAACGGTAAGAACACTGTTATGTGCTCGGTAGAGTAATACGGTTACAAAATAAATCAGGGTAAGGTTGCATGCAAATTATAGCTTATACCTAAACCGGTGTCACAATCGAATGCAGAGATAAAAATATACAATTTGACGAAAAATACACTAATTAATAGTCATAAAACAGTTATACAACACTATGCATGATTAAATTATGTGTACATATCTAAATAAAATAAAGTCTTAAACATAAATTACGCAGTACAAAAGTGGTTATAGGAGGGAACACACATCAATTAAAATCAAAGATATAAAATACCTAAGTTTATATCAGATCAAATCTGTACAACACCTGCTTTATATACTTTATATAGCTTTATGAGTAAACAATCTTCTTTCATTTATTTACGCTCAACCGCGCTCATAAGTCTTTTTGTTTTGACGGTGGTGTTGTTCCTTTTGAACCTTTGCGTCGTATTACGACCACGCGCTGCACGATGACAAAGAAGCGGGGACGTAGAATTATAAAAAAACAAGTACTTAAACGTTTAATTAGTTTGGAACAATAGTTCATATCTCACACATGTTTTACACATTTGATAAAAATACTGTACAGTTGTTACGCCTGGTGTGCAAAATATATCCGGCTTTTGTTACATTGTTGTCAAAGAGTTTTATTCTTGTGTCTTGTTATTACCAGGAATTTACAGGAAACATAGACAGAAGTACAGTCGTCGAAAACAGACTCTCGAAACCTGTTGTCGCATTATGTATTCGTCTGATTCCTCTTACTTGGACTGCATTTCCTTGCTTGCGGATGGAAGTCATTGGATGCAATTTTAATGCCTCGGGTGTTGTACAATTCTATGAAGGTATGGTGTATGACTGTCATATCCGTTTTTGTCTGGTAATTTGAACATTTTAAAACAAGAAAAACATGTCTCGCACCGGTTTTAAATTGGATATGTTTTCATGGTTCACTATATTCAGTTGTATATTAAAAATACATTAATAGAAATGATAAACTGTAATGAATACAAAATTCATTTTCATAAATGGTTATTGCACACCAAATCACAATCGGAATACATTTACTAGATTTTTGTGCGTCTAATTGTATTGTGTAAAAATCAATGTTGTTGAAGAGTTTATGTCTCTTAGAAAAAGTGTTTAAAACTCAACATGAACTCCTGTTTGGAGAACTGTTTGAAAACAGCGTTGTAAATGAGAAATAAATAATGTGTATCAGACGACATACTAAGCAATTACTGAAAGTAATGTTTATTCTCTCTCAGCACCGACTTGCCCCTTAGAAATACCATTAGTGAACGGGCCAGTCCGTATTCCGACTTCATATATCACAGTCACGAGCGTACAGCACTGGACCGTCAATACAAAACAAGCTCGACTTGACGGCACAACAGCATGGTGCCCAACGGATTTGGAGATAAATGTCTACCCACCTAACATGTATATGCAGGTCAGTTTGCAAGTAACTGTGCAGTCGGTTTAACTCATCTTATTGGGGAAAAAATGTTGTAACTTGTGAAAATTCCTTTGTTTAAACAACACAAACATATTTGATTTTAAATAACAAAATAAAATGGAAGATAAATTTGGTAACGTAAATAACAATGCTGATGATTTTAACTATTTTTCTGTTGCTTTTGATGCTGTTGTTGCTACTGCTGCGTTTTACGTAACTGCTGCTGCAGCTACTGTTGCTGTTGTTGTTGACGGTAATGATGAGTATGATGATGATAGCGGTTTCTTTTTAGGTTCGATTTAGTTACGTTAGCACAGTGTTTGCGATACAAACCAAAGGCCGGGCAAACTACGATCATTGGATGGAGTCATTTCGCCTTGAATACAGTCAGGACTGCGACTCCTTCAACAGCTTGTTGAACGGCGATGGTAACAACCATGTACGAAACACTTTTCTGCTTACACCTTGCATATCTGTATTCTTATGGCTGTAGCTGAATACCTTTTGTAAGTTATAATTATTCAACGTTAAATCGATGGCATTTGAAAATGTATTTAAACTGTACATAACGTTTTAAAAAATCTACATTTCGAAAAATCATGTTTCGAGTGGCGAGTGCGAAAGAGCTCTAACTGCATTTTACAAAAACAATCTGAATAGGCAAAAATTGCCAAACAATATCCACAACGGCTCTGACCATTTATAATTTTGAATGATGTTTTTTAATGTTTGTTTTTTATTTACACTTTTTATGATTATCATTGAATGAAACTAAACTATTGTCTTTATTAATAACAAGTAGGTAGGATTCTTTCCCTGGAATGTTGTATATTATAGTAATATTGTTTTTAAATACCTTAATTTAATATAAAAGTTAAACACTTTATTTATCAAGACATTGTTTCCATATACTTTTAATAGTGTTTTAGAAATATATAATTTAAGAAAACATTACTTGCAATTATAAATTTTAATGCTTAATTTGAAATACATCCATTATATTATTCGTGTAAAGACATCAACTCCTATTATCAGTTATTTGTTGTTGATGGATATAGATATACTTCCAAATTGGTAGAAAAATAAAAAAGTAATAAACTGGAACTCAAAATGCTTACCTACTACTCTTTGAGCATATTTCTTTTTCCTTTTTTGAAAAAAAAGTTAATATTCTAAAGTTACTGTATTAAAGGACTTTCCTGCACTATTTAACTACCACTAAACAACAAAACACATTGTTTTAACTTTTTATTTGATTGATCATCACAGGGTGAATGCTTGTTTTATAGCTTAAATTGGAGATTGGCCTTTATAATTTAGCAACAATGGATACTGATACATTCACCATTGTATGATTGTTAATTGTGCTGGTACAATAAATAATATATTTACCAAGGAGTGATATGAAATGTTGTTAACTAGTATTATTTTTAATTTAGTTATAAGAGGAAAGTATTTTCTGTTAAAGACATTTCATGCATTACAATTGTTGGACAGTATCAAATATAGATGATCGTGTAAAATGGCACAAACAATGGGCTCAGTAACACCCCAGGGGTATTATTATTTCAAAAAAGTTATTAAAAAAGCTTAGCAGTGTTTAGCATGGCACATGTAAAAGCCCTACCTCGTTTGATTCTATAACTATATATATATATATAGATTTTTCGCGCTAAAAAGGATTGACCTCTATAATTTAATTATATTTAATACCCAAAGTATGATTCCATGAGTGATGAAAAGGCACCTAAATACAATTATATACACTGAATATAAAAACTTGAAGTCATTGTAAAAACATATTGTTTGAGGTTTTGCATTGCACATAGACCTTTTTTTGGTATTCAACAAAGGCTTAGTGGTGCATATAAGGCTTTAGGATATTTTTTGCTTCATACAATTTTACAGAATTGAGTTTTGATTTTTAACAAAGAGATGTATGCTAATATTGTAAAAAAACAAATATGCAAAAGGTTGATTTAAGGAAAAATGTCAGTAAGAGCTCTTTCGTGTTAACCTCTTGGTATTCATATTGTAAATTTGTTAATTGTTTGCAGCATAAACGAATTCATAAACAATGAGGGTTTAATCACTTATTCTTAACCCTACACTAAATGATTGTTACTGAAACACATGTTACTGACTTATGTCACTAACATGCGCATCGGGAAAGAATTAAGAATTGTTTCCACAATTAAAATGTTTTATGTTGATTGGTACTTGTTTTTCTTATATCTCATTTTCAAACCCGTGACAACAATGAAAGAAATGTGTGATATACAAACTGTGTATTGTTAACATACACATTCATTATTGTGTGCATGTTTGAGCAAACGTTCGCAAAACAAAACAGATGCGAGAGTGTAACCTTACAAATACAATCGCGAGTAGTTTGGGCGTACGATAAAATGTTATTTTAAACCTTGGTTTTCCCTTCATCAGTTTAATTTAAACATTGTGGTTGAATAATATTATCTACATATTGATATCGATATTAATCAGTAACCTAAAAATATACGCGTCAATCACTTTGTCTATATTTTATTGTTTTTTTACCAGACGTTTATCGCAAACACAGACCGAAATACCGTCGTTGAGAACAGGCTTTCGACGCCTGTAGTCGCCCTGTGCATCCGCCTGTATCCGATTGGCTGGTTCACAGCCCCTTGCCTGCGGATGGAAGTCCTCGGATGCATTGGGGATTACTTGAATAGTATCATCTATCATCAAGAACCTTTCGCCATAGCACAAGGTATTTCAGATAACATTGAAATATTATCCTCGGCAGACATCACTTTTTTAAAGTATTAAACATGACAAATAGTCGATTAAATATAAAAGGCCCTATGATAAAATTTACTTGTTTTCGAATATGTAGGATCCGTTTTATTTATTCTCATTTAATTCAATACACCATAAACGTCTAATTTTCCCTTCAGAACACCAGTAATATAATAGAAAATGAACAGGCATACTCGAAGTATACGAGTACATGTACGAGTGTTTTCCAGAGTTTTCCTTTTCTCAGTTCATAGAGAAGCGTTGTGCACCAATCTTGTTATTGTAAAGAGTATAGCGCCTGCAGTAAACAACAGTCTCGTCATGTTTAATTTTACTATAATATAGATTTCTATAATCAAATTCATGTACACATTTAACAATGTCAGTTTTGCACAAAAAGAAGATGGCCAGTAGAAAGATGAATAGAACACTGTGATTACTTACGTTGATATAACAGGTTAACAAACAAAATAATTATACTTCATATCATTGTGTCCATGTTACTATATGTTCAATAATATTCATGCAATTACGATGTATTGTCCCTTAAGCTTAAACATAAGTCATCAAATGTTTTGAATCAGGGAAACAACTGTATCAAATATCGAAAACATCCAATGAGACACAGGTGTACATTTGGACTTACTTAAAACACAAAGACATTGTTTAATAATGATTCTGAGTGTAAAGTCCTCACTTTGCAAGTGCGAATCCTACATGTATTTAACGAATTGTAGTAAATTATATATGAATTTTATTGCTGGTTAATTATAATCTTATTTATTTTTATGAGAATCATCAAAGTACATTTCCTGATATTAAGATACATGTATAGTTGTCTTTACAACTTTGAGACATTTTAACCATTTTTATTGTACATGTTTTTTAAATGTATTAAAACGCTGCTTTTTACATTTTTTACTTTTTGCGGTATATCATTATTTTGCTGTATCTTTTTACATGTACATCAACACTTATGTTTCATGGGCACATAGCACCAGCGTGTTCACCGGAAGTACCATTAGTAAACGGACCATCCCCTGTTCCCGACAACCAGATGACTGCATCTAGCCAGAATAATGCAGACCTTGCACCTCGTTACGCTCGACTGCACAACACAGTGGTACATGGAGCGTGGTGTCCAGCTATTGCTGAAACAAATGCCGCTACGCCCAGTATGTATATACAGGTCAGTACTGTTAATGTGACGTTCATGGTTATCTCGTTAATGCAAGTAGTGTATCATAATGAGGTAGATACATGTGTAACGGTATTTACGTCCGAGCGGTTTATGTATATGAAGATGATATCCTTGTGGCTTCCTGGGTATCGTTTCACTAACATTTCCATAACTTAGAGTTGCGCTAAAAATTGGCGTAAATCCTTCCCTCAGTATACTTAAGTATATAAGCGAAACCCCCCCCCCCCCCACCCTGGCCATTAATTAGGGACCAATGATTGGTGTTGATTGGAATGAACAAGAAAGAATCACAAAATGAATTAGCATTTAATCAAAATATATAAACAACGGCTTCATGGCCACGCTTCTGAACTTCTGCTGCAGCTCCCGGAAGATTAGCCCTCGGGCGAATACCTATAGATGATAGCTCTGCTTTTGATCTAATAAAAGTATATCTCAGTGGACCGGGGTACTCAAAATGCTGCAAGGCGCACTCTTAATATTGGAACAAGTTGCGAAAGAGACCTCTCAGAGCTCTATATGTGGGCAGTGCCCGAGGTACAACAGACGGTAGTTATGCTTCCTGTCTGCGTTCTTTCTGAAGCTATGCTTCGGCTCTCTGAAGATGTATGGAGTTTTGGAGACTAATCACTGCGTCCCAAGGAGCACGGGTCACTGTCCGAACTATTTCATCTGTTAATACAACGATGCTACCTCAAGCAGTGAATGTGTTCTAGCTAACCCTCTACCCTAGAATCCCAGCGAAGTATAATCTTACTGTACCGTTGTTGTGTGCGTCGGTTGGCAGTTGGGCAAGGACTGCCCCAGATGAACTGTGCAAGTGGTTTAAATACTCACTAAGAGCGCCACCTAGTGGACTTACGAACATTACCGAGCGCCGATCACCAATGAAAATTAACTAGTAACATACGTGACTTTCTGAAGTAGAAATGATAATGAATTACAACCAGATAAGGGGCACAACTCTAAATTCAAGGTTAAATTCAACTAAACCATTTCGTCACACATGTACAATTGTGAACAGATTCGACGTCAACATTTCAAAGCGCACTAATGAGTAATACAGACACATCTTGGTCATTATTTTATACCCTATTTCCAGGTTCAATTTATTGACGTGAGTGCTGTATTTGCCATACAAACCCAAGGACGGGCCGATATGGACCGATGGGTGACAACCTATCGCGTTGAATACAGCCAAGACTGTAATACCTTCACCTACCTGACGGACGTCCATGGTAACAATAAGGTAATAATAATTAATAATTTTAGAGACATATAGCCTGCGTACCTTTTCAACATTTATGTTTTTATTATTTAGTGGCAAGTGCATTTTAAACATATAACTTGGTATTCGTTTATATGCAACAAATGTAAGTTTTAAAGTGTCATAAAGGTAGAAAAAAACATAATGTAACACTCATCTGTATATTAAGTAAACTCTACATACTCAGTATAATGTGTAAACTCTACCCTTCTAATCAATATTGTATTATAATAAAGATGACGATGATTTAATCAAGATTATTTCTTCAATTATCTACTACTTGATATGAATTCGATAAAGCACTTAATTAGTACAGAAACAAACAAACGGAATTATTAGTCTAGATCAACAGTATTACATCGAAGATTATCTAAAAATATCACACAGTTTGTAATTATGTTTACAATTATAAAAACAATAAAACAAAATTAATTGTTTATGTGTTTTAAATATAATTATTATATATTATATACAATTTTCAATATGTTGTAGCCTATTTAGGTGCATACTTTTATAACAGTATATTTCTATATAGTACATTAATGTTTATTGACATTTTTGAGTGTTATTTTGCGTTAAACATGAATTCCTATTATTTGATCTATAGCATACGCATTAGAACCGTAAATTCAATAAATGTATCTTATTTATTTTATTTTTGTTACCAGACGTTTGCCGGAAACACAGACCAAAGTACAGTCGTTGAGAACCGACTATCGACACCAATAACCGCCCTGTGCGTGCGGCTGTATCCGCTTACCTGGAATTTTAACGCTTGTATGCGGATTGAAATTCTGGGATGCGTTCCTGTGTAGTTGTGTTTTGTGCCAGCCTTTTAATGTAATATGGTCAAATATTAACAACTGGACGATTTGTATTTTAATTTGCATCCAGTTTTAACGTTTACAGTTTGACTGGAAGTAAATTTGAATTAAAACAAGATCCTAATATATAAGTTCTCACAATTGGATATGGTTTGTAACACTTTAGGATGTGTCATCAGACTAACAACTAAGCACATAGATGTATACTTTATTGTATAAAAGTTGTAGAGATATTGTGAAATTGGTATTATTGAGAGTAATATTATCCATCTCTTCAAACACAAGTATGTAGTACCTGTTACATTAAGAGTGATTTTTTGTAACAAGACGAAAACACCTTTTTTCAACGACAAATTTCTATTACGTATTATCTACATACATGTTTCTAGAACATGAGTTCATTCGAATTTTTTATGAGCAAGCATCGGACATTAATGTTTAAGTTCTATCATCATATTCAGATAATAGAAGTCGTATCATCAACTATTGTTCATAAATATTTTTACGGAAAGCGCACCGTATCTCTCACATTATCGTTTCTGTAATATTTTATTTTGTAAGAATATTGTTGGTCATAATTTTTGTGAAAATCAAATCCAAGTAATATAAAGTATACTAAATTAAAATGATTGTACCAATGCGGTAACTCTGCCTTTGTTGGAAAGATGTCTGTTTTGGTGGCAATGGGTTCCAAGTTTCTGAGTTGCGCCTGTATATTTGTCTAGTTCTATGTTCCTAGCTGTAGTTGCTGTGTTAATTTAACATGAGTACGATGTATATGTTTTTGCTTATGGTGAGATTATGTTACCTGTATGTGTCCATCGTCCGACATTGTCGGCCCTAAAACCGTTTACAGAATTCACAATGCTGCGCCAAAACTGATATGCAGCCAAAGAGGTTCAAACGTCATCGAATTATAAGTGCATGACCAGACAAGCTGTTTCAAAAATGTAATTGTGATGTAACATGTTTTTCAAATGCACTTCACAAGACTGACCCTTTGGTGATTTACAACCAAATAGTTTTTCAGACGGGTTACAAATGATTGCATGATAAGGTGTTAATCATCATTTTTTACACTTACTGATGTATGTAAACTAATTTTTTTTTGTGTGTGTAATTTTGTCATGGTTTCTTGTGGGTTTTAGGAACGTATCCCTTGCTCTTTAACTTATTTAGACGTCTATGTATTTGTGTTAAAGAAAAACATTTAATGTTTCCCTTTTGCGACCCAGACTAAAGTGTTTCTTTCTGTGGATTTGTTTTTAAAACTTGTTCGAAAGTTGTTCCGTTTATTCCTTAAACCTGAGAGAAAGAAATTACGATTATGAATAAAAACAAATTCAAGTTGCGGCGTTTTTCATGTGTGAGTCGTGGAGGGAAACATATACTATTGATGTAGTATACGAATTATATTGATGTTGTTGTAGTATTGCGTTGTACATAAACACTGGGATACTTTAGAAACGCGCCATTTTGGAAATGATGTCTGTCGCTTACTGAAGACAGTTTTTTGTTGCATACGTGCAGTACGTAAGTCATTAGATTGAAGGTTACAGATCTTTAATGAACAAAAATTAATAAAACATGTTGTTATATACCTACGTAACGCAGTTATCGTTTTGTGGCAGATAAGCAAAAGAGTTACTCCCCTTAATCAACTTAAACTGATGAAAGGGAAAGCCCTCAGGAAGCATAGCCTGCACGAGAAAACAGGAAACAGAAAACTCGATTTTATTGAAGCTGTTCATCAGTAGTAATGAATGTTGCCACACCACTGACGCCCCCTAGCGCATGAGCGGAACTCCATTTTCAAATGTAAACAACATACATGTTCACTCCATGATCCCTGAGGACCAGAAAAATATGACTACACAATGATGAAGTCAATAAACAAGAGGGCCCAGAGGGCCCTGGAACGCTCACCTGATAGTGAAGATTTTAAAGAGTTCTCTTTTTTCATTGCTTTATATACAACAGGCGACACCTGGGGGGTCTAAATCTGAAGTAATGTTTAAAAAAGAATTTTTTAAGATTTGACCTGGTGACCTAGTTTTTGAGCTGACAAGACCCATATTCGAACTTGGCCTAGATATTATCAAAACAAACCTTCTAACCAAGTTTCATCAAAATCAAGCAGCAAATGTAGCCTCTAGAGTGTAAACAAGAATGTCCTATGATTTGACCTCGTGACCTAGTTTTTAAACCGACGGGACCCATATCCAAACTTGGCCTAGATA
>Ga0224511_10003623_pt1 | contig 11259 bp, 10 predicted proteins | sample SF_May12_sed_USG_2_FD_169988 | JGI IMG/M metagenome (GOLD analysis project Ga0224511, IMG submission 169988) | Sediment microbial communities from San Francisco Bay, California, United States - SF_May12_sed_USGS_8_1 | ecosystem: Environmental > Aquatic > Marine > Sediment | place: USA...
CGCACGGCCCGGCATTTATAATAAATGCCCATTTAAGATCTAACTTTATAATTTTAAAGCTTATAAGTATTTTTAATGTTCAAAAAGTAGCCATATTAACCACATGTGACATTACTAATTATGAGACCACATATTTTTAATAAAAAAAGTTTACTTATTACCACATTTTGGGTAAAAAAAATGTTGCATTACCCTATAAATAAAAATAATATTATGTTAAAGTAAGGTAAAAATAGGAAAACACGTTTGATGGATACTGATACATGGAATAGCACGTCCACATTAAAATCTTCAGGAAAGGTCCTGATACAGAAATTGATCTGGATACTGAAACGAGGAATAGCAGCCTAACTTGCAAAAGTAGCAATCATTATAATTTGTGACCCAACCTGTGCCGGTGACTAAATTAAGTTAATAAGCTGAAACAAGTCAACTTCAACTGTCAATTGTAACACCGTAATGATTTTTTATGTTTAATGACCACATATGGACTAATGTTCTTAGTGTTAAATTGCAATTTTGACAATTTCTTGATGGCATCATTTTCTGGCTTTTTATAGAGTTTCCAATCCGGATTAAACAGGTTTTCTCTTTAAAAATATGGCAATTGAGAATTCACAACAGAAACTAGATTATAGACTTTGTCAAAGATTGAACTAAACAATCAGGATCATAAGTTTAAAAATGCAATGTTTTATAAGTTTACACAACAGTGCATACGTTCAAATGAGAAATCGTAATAAGTTATTGGACTAGGTCATACAGAGGTACGAATGGTTCGAGTACGAAAATAATTCGGCTATATTTCTTTAAATAAGCAATGTCTCCATCTAATCACTTACGCTGCATTAAGACTGATGCATGGATTTTTCTAAAGTGTACATTTTGTGTTGGCAAGTTCCTTAATTTGTGCGCAATGCACCGAGAATGCCGCAAATTTGTGAGACTGCGAAGCACAACAGTAGCCATTTCGTCCAATAAACCCAAAGAAAATTGCTTCCTATTTGAAGAGCAGTCAACACTCTTTTATCAAGTCTACTTGGTGCCATCCCCTTCTTATTGGGAATTGGGCACTGCAACTGCACGTATATATGTGGAAGAAAACGTGTTTGGGTGCAATTTTTACATTTTATATTTTTAATGATATTTAAAAAACAATACCATGCCCGGTTTCTTTGTTTTTTAAAACTGTTGCAACATTTATAACTCTGAAAGTTATATGACAATTAAACATGTACTGTACTGTATACGTAGATCTAATTATATTATTTGATTCTACTGACAGTATAGCTTATATAAATTTGAAGATTTAAATTCATCTACGCCTTAATTTTGTTGTTCCTTCATCTTATTGTCCCAAGCCTTGGCTTATGTTGTAAGATTTGCACTGTTCAGGTAATATGTTCTTTAAAAAAAAAGAACACGCCAGTATAAAACTACCATAATTATTTCAAGTATTTGCTGGCTAATATTTTACGGGATATAACGAAACGAGTGACACACAGTGTGTGCATTTATTATTTTTCGAATTCAAATATAATTTTCCATAGCCCAAAATTTGTGCTGTGGTCATAATTTATACAATTCAAATTAAAAATGCGTTGACTTGCACTTATTTTAATTTTGGTTGTGTTTTTACGAACAAATAAATCCACAGTCAGTATCTATGTTAAATTATGTCTTAATTTGTTAAGAATTTTACTCCAAAATTTAAATCGACCGGTGGAGCTATTTTGTATACAATTCTAATCGACCGACTGGCCGTTTACTCGACTCGGGCTTCGGTCTATAGACGAATTCGCAGACTGGTGACACACTTTATAAATTAATGAAAAACTTAGCTCGTTATGTATACACATGGTGATAATAAAATGTTTACAACAACCTTAACTTCCATGCGCAATTAATCCGTATAGAAAGCATTGTAGAAAGCGAAGTGAGACCCATGGGCAAACGCAGTTTATTACTGCAATAAACCTATTGCCAAAACAACACGAGCAGTCATAAGCGTTTATATACATATTATTTTATTCATTCTTTTAGAGTATTGTTAAATAAATAAATGCCTAGGGCACAACGCGCGTCTTTATGTTTGTGTGATCCTATTATTTTCTTTTTTTACGATGTATATAAAATTATAATACTTAGGCCAAAAGAATTAATACTCATATGTCGGGTAATCCGTACAGAATCACGGGCTTTTTCCCTCCCGGAATTTTTCCCTCCCGTTATTTTTGACACCTAGGAATAATTCCCTCCCATGGTTTTTCCACCTAGGAATAATTCCCTCCCGTTGTTTTTCCACCTAGGAATAATTCCCTCCCGTCGTTTTTCCACCTTGGAATAATTCCCTCCCATGCTATTTTCACCTAGGAATTATTCCCTCCCATGCTATTTTCACCTAGGAATTATTCCCTCCCGTCGTTTTCCACATTATATAATATAAAGTTATCAAAATATTTGCAACAAACATGTAAGTTTTATTCATTTATTATTTAAATTTGGAAAATATCTAAATAAAAAATATGTCAAGTATTCAGACAAAGTTATAAATACTATCAATCAAGTGAAGAAGGTTATAAATAGCATAAATATTAGCATATGCAAAACAATTAACACAAGGACATATACACTCAAGTCAATACACTCAATGTAGCCGAATGCTACGGCCAACCGCTTCCAGAAAGTCCACATTAAAATTAAGGAAATTTTCAGTAAATTCAATTGATAATTGGTGATGGTTTTCAATTACTGTGACAAACACATCATGTCGGAACATTACATAAAACTGTTTTAACTTTGAGTTGTTACAGTTTTCAATAAAAAATCATTGTAATTTTTTTGACACTTTTTTATTGCACAAATGACAAGAAAGAAGAGACGATATGGAACATGTGTGGAATGGAATAAATGTCGGGAGGGAATAATTCCTTTGTGAAAATAGCATGGGAGGGAATTATTCCTTGGTGAAAAAACGGCGGGAGGGAATTATTCCTAGGTGGAAAAACGACGGGAGGGAATTATTCCTAGGTGGAAAAACGACGAGAGGGAATTATTCCTAGGTTGAAAAACCATGGGAGGGAATTATTCCTAGAGGTGTCAAAAATTCCGGGAGGGAAAAATTCCGTATCCCATCCGTACACACATAGAAACTGGCAGCATTTCTACAGTTTTCGAATGCTTTTAGATTTTTTATCTAACTTAATTCAAGCTGAAAAGGCGTATTTTTCATGATAACAAATAAAACATAAATCCCAACACTGCCTATTTTTTCAAGTGGTTACCCGAAAGTCATTTATTTTTGTTCAACCTGTTTGTAGCCCGTTTTCGCTGGCAATTACGTATTTGTATGTATAGCTTTGTTGTTCAATCAAGCTAATCATAATCTGGTCACAATCTGGTCACCATGTGCCTGGGTAATCTAGTAATCCAACAATACACCATACCGTCATCAACAGCAAACAACCCCGATATAACACCGCACAATACCATTATAACAACATGTAACCGCTTGATTTTAGAAACGGATTATGTCTGTCAAAATGTAAACCGGGTCAGATGTCATCAAATGCAGAAAGTACTAACAAGAACTAGTTTATGCCATCCTTCGAAATATACATTTTCTGTATAAGTTCCGTTATAAATGAGATAAAACGGATTTGTAAAGACAATTTAAAGCATAGTTGTTTGTATTTTTAAGAACGAGTGGTAATATATTACAGAAATTCTGGCTTGCAAAACCACCCGTACTGGTAAGTACATTAATAAAGTTATATTTTAAAGTTTTTTTTAGTTTTATAACAAGCGACCTAATTTGTATTTTAAACGTTTTTCATCTTCAAAACAAAGAAAACCTAGCTTTGTCCACCGGTTTCTGCCGTACTCGACTTGTTCAAGAGATTGTAGATAGTCTCAAATATAAAACTATATTTGTTTAATCTTTTTAGACAAGAACATTTTTTTAAACACAAGAACTGTCTAAAACAAAAATATCAACTATTTTTTGCAGCATAATCGACAATGAGTGCGTTGCGGGTTCAGCATTCGGTCGCCCCGGACATTGTCGCCCAACGTTATCGTCTCAACATTCCAAATGTCATTGAGAAACGGCGCGTCACAAAACGCCAGGCGTCAAAATGTGACGTCGAGGAGCTAGCCGTCGATATGTTGCCGGATGAGATCCCGGATGACCCAATAGATGTTAAGAGTGTTGGGTCCCGTAGATCGTCACGGAAACATACGGACACTTACGAGGACGATGATTTCGATTTTGAAGACGAAGACGACCTGTTTTACGAAAGTACTCTCGGTGAATACTCTACTGACCCCGTATTACGTGTCTACGAATTAGCTTGCGAGAAATTGAACATGATTTGTTCGAAGTCGATTAAAGAATCGCTAATAACTGACGTATTTACGTGTAGGTTCGTGAAAATGCAAACTGACGATCTGAAGGCCATCTGTCTTGCCTTGGTCGACAACCCACATGTTCGCAAGCTCGAGTTCGAGGCAAACGGCTTGGAGCACGTGCCGTTAGATCATCTAGGTGACGTCATAGCATACAGTACGTTCTTGACGCACATACAAATTACAGACAACGGACTGAAATCGAAGGGAGCTAAAATCATATGTGATGCTATAAAACTCAATAAACGAGTTGTTTTCCTTGATTTATCCGGCAACGGATTGGTGGAAAGCGATGGCGAATTTCTGGAAGACTTGCTCGAGAAGCTGGACTGTCTGGAAGAGTTGATTCTCGCCAAGAATGAATTGATGGACGTTGGAGTCAAGGCGATCGCGCGTGGAGTAACAGACAGTCCCAAATTACGCATCCTTGACCTTTCTTGGAACCACATTCGGTTAAACGGCGCAGTCGCGATTGGAAAAGCATTGGAAGAAAACCGATCATTGGAAATTGTGAACCTCTCGTGGAATGGTTTGCATTACGACGGGGCTAACAGTATAGCGAAAGCTTTGGCCAAGAACGACACGTTGAGAGAACTGGATTTGTCTTGTACACGAATGAACGAGGAATGCATCGCAGACATTTTGGACGGCTTGAAGAATAACACGTGTCTGGAGACGTTAAGAATTGCGAAGAATCACATAACGTGCCTTGGTGCTGAAGCTATTTTGAAAACAGTTCTTGGTTACAAAAAATCAGGAATGCGAATGATAGACATGGGAAAAACAGAGATTCACGACACGTTCTTGGAGTTTTACGAACAAGCGAAGCTGCAAGGCATCGAGGTGAGCCATGGTTTAGTTTGGAATACGAATCGCGAGTCCGTCTGCTCAAGTGGTGACGATAGCGACGAGAGTTTCCTGTTCTCCAGCAACCCTCTCACGGTGCTGATGGAGTGCATGCGTCTACAGAACCTGAAGCTGCTCGACTTCTTCAAGACGCTTGACAAAAACAAGAGCAACTTAATCTGTATCGAGGAACTGTGCAACGCCATGTTGACGTTCGGCATACCGTTAAGGAAGATGACGCTTCGTCGGTTGTTGTGCCGTCTGGACAAGGACGGAAATAAGCAGCTCGACTTCAAAGAGATGATGGAAGCGCAGCAGATACACAGACAGAACGTCCGCCGGTACCTTGCGCAGGACATCGACTTTGAAAACACAGAGATTGGTCGCGTATCGGCGGCCCTGCGCAGAGTGATGGCTTCCAAGTATATTATGAAAGGTCCGCCTGGCGGCAAGAGCGCTTCCAAAACACCCAGTCCTAAGCAGACACCGAGCCCCGCGCGAACTCCCAGTCCGTACAATATCGAGGAAGTAGAGTCAGCGATGGCCGTTTCCGGTGGAGTAAAGCCCGGGTCCAGACCAAGCAGTTTGACGTCATCTAGATCAAACAGCGCAAACAAGAATGCATCGCGACGCAGATAATGATTAAACAGATTAACTTAAAAGAAGTACTTGCAATTGTGTCCAACACATGAAACCTTAATAATATTGTAAAACCCTATTGTATCATTTTACAGTTTTTTCTTGCTTTGAACAAAATTGTTGTGGTTGTTTTGTTATTATGTGACACAGTGTATCGCACAATAAAGTGTGTAAAATCGCATTTAATTTTACGCATAGAACATTAATGACATATTATTACCGGTATCTTCTTGTATACGGTATCAATTGATCTAAACTATTATACGTACATTAGTTTAAAACAATATTTATTCAGAAAAACACAATAATAATGACATATTTCCTGTACAATGATACATTTCAAGGATACAAATATTGGGATAAACATATATGCACAAGGAATGTGATTAAGGAATGTACATTAATAACCCCAGCTATCTATAAGTGAGGTGATGGTCATTAAATCTTAAAGTACATGTATAACAAAACGTCTTGAATGTGTTGTTATAATTGGCTACATATTGCAACCATTTTATATTTACGTATAGATTTTTAGAATAAATAAAACTATTTAAATTTTCATGTTATACTTGTTTGCCCCTGCAGTTTGCAGTGATACAAATAATAAACTTGAACTGTTTGAACCTGTTTTACTGTCAAACATGTTGCAAGATGAATGACCCTTCATCATGACTCGACAAAACGTCGTTTGACCCACAAAAATAAAACACAATCATTTATTGCGCAACACATTTCGTGTAGTTGCTTTTTATGATACATTATCCCCATGTTTACTGTTTGTAATAAAACATTATATAAAATGTAAGGCAAAACAAAAAGTGAATGCTGATAATCGTTATAAAATTGTCGTCGAACACGTTTCCGTCATAGAGGGACAACCCCCTCCCCATCTGGTACGTCTTATTCGGGGGCATTTTATGTAGTACGCATGAGGCAGTACGCAGAACGTTCACAATAATCCTTTTTGTTGGTTCACCGACATCATATTTAGCATTGAAATTAGGGCTGGGGCGATGCGGTCAGCAGCCGATACAATACGTATTCGATACGATACACATGTACACGACTTATGATTTCAAAATCTAGAATTTTGGATGTCAACAACAAAGTAAATGTGTTGGGTTGATCTATAGATACCGTGAATCCAACAAATACTAGTGCTAAAGCAAACTGGTAACCTGTGTAGTCAATCTGAACACATCGGACAGTGGGCTACACCACACCATCTAAAAGACCGCCGACTAGGCGGAATTGGCCGAGTAGTTCCGATTGCCTGTGTAGTGTGTACCATAGTTTTATTTACAAAGTTTTATTTCAACATAATTAAGATCGAACTTAATATGCTTAGGTCTTTTGCTTAATTGTATGAAAGTGAAGGGTGAAATTATACCTCCAGATGTATTGGTACATCATGATATCGATACATATCGGTTGATTTCTGTATCGATAGTGTACCGTTAGTGACTGTATCGTCCCAGCGCTTAGAATTGAAATGTTCAATTTTGATCATGAAACTTTTCAATTTTATGTCTCCTATTTACTCTTTATTTTTATCGCGCGTTTACTTCTCTTGCGCACATGACTGATCAAAACTAATATGTTGCGATTAAACAATTGAACAATCAATTATTACACAGACAGATACCGGCTTAGTAGAAACTGTCTGTGTGCGGAATGAAAACCTTTTTTACAATGATATGAAAATAAAGACATGTTTTTTGTTTTAGTTTTTAATATTTTATATATATATAGTTTTTCATTATACTGTACGCAGGGCCAAATTCACTTCATAAAACGCGACTTTGAATACGCAAGTGTTAAGGTGAAATATTGCATACAAAAATGAAAACTATACCATGAATAAGGTTATGTTGTTATAAAATTGATATAAATATGTCCAGGTGAAAACAAGCATAATTTGAACCAAAATAAAAACTACATGTTTATCATGTATTATATTATATGTTTCATTTTTCTGAGATTTCTTAAAGCAATGAATCTATATGTACAGACTTCATAAAAAAAGATATAAACATATCCCGCGTGTATTGCTGGACCGGCTGATATCTGCATGGGAGACCGGGTACAGTTATAAACATATATATTTACAATGATGATAAAAAGCACGAATTTATGTAATGTCAAGTACATATTTATTAAATTATTAAATAGTTCATACAATGTACATCAATAAAAAAAATTGCACAAAAACGTATTGATTCATGGATAAAGAGACAAACAGGCATTTACATAGAAAACACAATAAGCAGTGGCTAACATAAAAGCTTAGAAAAATGAATTATTTTGAAACCATCCTCAGCCAACGACTGTGCTTGCGAGTTATACCTTACCTTATGCCAGCATCCATCTGTAAAATTGAAAGATTTCTTTGCACATCTAATATGAATACGCATCATTTAATGTAAACTATTTAAATAATTAACTTTATACATGACTGTATGATTACCGGTGACAGCTTTGTATGTGTATGCAACAAACGTAGGCTTTAACATCTGTAACTATCAACATATTAAATCACATTTAGAAGCAAATATTAAATAGCATTTGAGAGCCTTGCTTCACCTTCATTCTCAATGCAAGCAGTCTTTAAATTTGAAGTCTTTGACAAGCACGTGCATACTTCTAGAATCGAGGCACGTAAGAGTTTCGTAAATATCTCGTGCCGTACTGTTGTCAATGCTCCTTGACAAACTGTTGGAATATTCTAGCATCTCACACGAACAGACAATCGGGTTTTCTCGGAGATCGAATAAAATGTTGGCATTCTTGACAAGCTGACTCAAAGAAGTTTTGTCAATGTTTGTGATTTTGTTGCGGCGCAGATTGATGACGAGTGGCGTCGTACTGACGCCATCAAACGTGAAGTCCGGCGTCCGGACATTGTTGTCTGACAAATCTAGGTACGCCAGTTTGGGCATAAATCGAATGTTTAGCCTGCGGAGCTCTTCGGGAACTGACGTGAAGCTGTTGTTGCGTAAATTATAGTGCTTCAGTTCTGGGTATTCAGAGGAGGTTTCAAGAATCTTGAAATGCACGGAAGACATTGAACGGCTGCCGCTCTCTTCTAGATAGTTCAAATGGTGATAGCGGCACTTTCGTTTGGTGTTGACCAAGTTTTTCATGCTGTCCGAGGACATGAGATAATCCATCATCATCAGTTCTTCAACAGATCCCTGGGGCGGCGGGAACATGTACTGGATGTTTCTGAAGATCTTCACAAATGCATTTTCTGGGCCGCATTCGTAGTCTGACCCGGTCTCAGTCATTTTACTAACCATGTTGTGGAGCTCTTTGATCGTGATCTTGTGTGTGACGTCAATGAGCGACAAATATTTCAGCTCGCTGGAATAGCGTTGCAACGCGTTTCGCTCGGAGAAATATCCTGACGTCGTACACCCGTTGACTTGCAGCGAAAAGACGTTGGTGGCTTCAAAGGGCCACGGTAGTTCCACGAGTCCCCCCGCGGCGCAGTCAATGGTGACGTTAAACATTTTGTCAACATTGTTACTGGAATGAATGCGAATATCATTGTAGTCCAAGAACTGTCCCGCCTGTAGGATACACGTAATGTCGTACTCATTTCGCGCCTTGTGTGTCTCTGAGCACTGAGGAATGAAGGGCCTGGCGGGATGTGCGATCGCCCCCTGAAGGAGCAATAACGTCAATGGCAGAAACGCTTCCATAGTCACTTTAATGTTCATCTTCGCAATCTTAGGTCAAAAATTAAAGGACAAAATTATAATTACCACATCAATTACTCTCGGTTGCAAGAGTTTATTACAACTTTTAATGCCACAATAACTGTCGCAAAACTATGTTTAAAATAACTTGTACAAAATCGAGCAGTATTAATTAAATGCCGTCCATATGAACAGTGTGTTTAGGATACTGACGAAACAGTTGTATGAGCGGTTCCTTGTCACCTTGTTATATAAACCAGGTAAGCCCATTTGTCTTCGCTAATACACGGCAATCGGACATCATTGACGGCTGGTGGGCTTCACGGCCCATGTGCCACGCGGGCTTGACCGCGTTTTTCATGCGCGTACATTCGTTTGAGCGTTCACTTCAGAGCACCAATTACGTTGCAACTTTACGTCTTGATATCAGTCCTATGACGTGATCACAGCGTTTAATCGTTGTGAACGGTGTGAACGCGAGGAGGCGGTCGTTTGAGGCTGTTTTAAAGTTATTCAGTCTTCTGGTAAATTTTAAAATCTCGCGAGTTGCACTTTTTTGCAGGAACAGTTCTAGTAGCTAATTCGCGTGGTCGAAAACTTGCGCATTTTTACATATGTTCAACACAAATATGCATGATTTCAAATATTTGCACTGAGTGTAATATAACGTTGTTGTAGAGCGCATGAACGCGCGGACGTTAGATAACCGCGAAAACGTGTGAGTTTACGTTAGTCACGTTATACATTCACTTTCACTGGAGTGGCTTATGATTGATGGGGGCAACCAAGCGTGGTGCATCATTCTCGCTGATAAACATTAGGTAGTAAACAATTATTTACTTGTTATTCGCCGAGAGAGTGACGAAACTGACGAAACTGCATAGTGACTAGATAATTATGATCGACATTGTGGGATTTCCGAAAAGTGGTGTCCTACACAACATTAATCCTGGAAAAAAAGAGAAAAACAACAATTACAATTAGAACAAGCTGTTACATCACAGTCATGCTTACGTTACAAAATTTATAAAATTGCTGTGATTTAGGTTACTAAATGTTTCGTCAATTGTGTTTTGCTTGGAAACATCCCGGGTTGAAGTTTGGTCAAAATGAAAGTTAATTTCATTCGTTAACTTGTGTTTCGAGTAACAACTTGCTTAATCAAAATATAGTGAATGTGTTGTGCTTTTTATTTATCTTATTTTGTTATGAAAAAACTACTTTTCGACTTGATGTCAAAGATAAAAATTGAATGCCATGAAAACAACCGAACAAACACTGTACACATAGGGTATGATTGGGCTACCCGAAGTACACCTAGTACGTTACGGGCTTACAACCAGAGAATACATCATTAATAACATCCCTGCAATAAATCACGCTCGGGCACAACTTGTCCCGTGTTCCGGGTTGGTGCTCGCTCGGCCATTCTGTGACATCAACTCTTTACGCGCGGCGCACATGTCGCGCTGATATAATATATAAAACACTAGCGATTCCAGTGGGGGGGGGGCGCACCCGGCGCTCGTGATTCCTTTTAAGCATCATTTTATTAGAAATATGCAAAAAAAACACCGCTAAAAATGACTTTTTACTCCAATCGTCAATACTTTCAAGTTTTCAACTATTTTCTATCCCCCCCCCCCCCCCTTGCCAAACCCCACCC
>Ga0224511_10003624_pt1 | contig 11258 bp, 7 predicted proteins | sample SF_May12_sed_USG_2_FD_169988 | JGI IMG/M metagenome (GOLD analysis project Ga0224511, IMG submission 169988) | Sediment microbial communities from San Francisco Bay, California, United States - SF_May12_sed_USGS_8_1 | ecosystem: Environmental > Aquatic > Marine > Sediment | place: USA...
GTTGGTTGTACAATTTTGATTAGGTCCTGTCAGTGTTTTCATACTATTCCTCACATTGCATTATGCTGGTCGATCGGAAAGTGGACATTGATTTCTAAATATGTTTATATGCATATATTGCAAGTTTGTTGATCCAAATTTCCTAGGCCATTAAAATAAAACTTGACTGTCATCAATATGAAGTGTCTTTGTGCAAGAAATAGTTTTTTTAAACAAAAACAGAGATGTAATTGTTGTGGGTATATAACAACAAAAATGATAAAAACAAAGCGTCCACGAAATGGAGTTTATGAAATTCGATTTAACTTAATATTTAAGATGTTTTCCATCTGTTCAATATACTTCGCATCTGTATTTAAATGCATATAAAATCGTTAATGTGTGTAGATACTTGTCTTGCAGGTGATAAGGTGAGGGAGGAGACATGTTTTCTTCAATCAAAGAAGGGCAGAAGAGACTGGGAGAATAAGTTTATGGCCAAGTTCATGCAAGCCACGTTTCAGGTAGGGAAGAACGTATTTTGTCACAATTGGGTTAAAGTCTTTTGTTGTGTGTTTCAATTTCATTTAACGTATTATTATTTGTTGTTTTAAAATGAAGTTAATCAAATTCTTGACTAAGTCATTTTTTTATGAAATCATCAGTCATTTTAAATTAGACTTTCAACAAACTACCTTACATTGCTTTTTGTTACTCCAGAACAAAGGAAACGCGATTTAATAAAATAAAATACTATAAATAACATTGGCATTGAACAATTGTCAAAATTGTCAATTTAATTTAAGGACCTTGACAACCAGCTGAAAACTCAGAACACAGCTCTTGCAAGGGACGAGCGACTTGGTAGGTGGATTACGTTAAATATGATGTTTTAAAATAAACCAAACTGGGAAAGAATAATATAGTAAATATACATCTTAAACTATAAACAATACAATATCTCGCAGTTGTGTTACGGGAATTATTTAACATTTTTTGCCATAATAACAGAATGCAAAATTAAAGCTTAGTTTATTGTTAACAAAAAAGGCGTAACAATTTACCTACTACTAATAATGGTATTTGTTAATCGCTGAAGAGTGATTGATTCATGAGTTAAGAACTACAATTTATAATCTTAGTTCCGAGTACACATCCTTTCCAGGTGCGAACCCACTACTGTGCCTGTTGTACGAGACCGAGGCTGCCCATGAGGACGAGGACGCCAATCACGTGGAGCAGCTTCCCCGCGTGTGGAGATTCCGAACCCCGATCTCAATCCCACACATGCAGCGGGAACTCGAGACTAGGGTTCCTAGAGGGAAGGACCGATTACCCGTGCTGCGACAATTCCTTAGAGCGGTTTGTTGTATTTGGCAATGTTGGAACAGTTAACTTGATTTGCTTAAATTATATTCAGAACCTGTTTTGTTTAAGACTAAACAATGCTAATATGTTAAGAATCATTGATAAATCATTGACCCTTAATGATTTCAAATACTATCAGCTTAAGCTTTTGATGCCATATTTTGTAATTGTTAATTTGGTAAAATGTATTTCCAATGCATACAGCTAATAAGATTTATATAATACTTAAAGGACCATCTCCTGCAAGCGTTGAAGTACATTCCGAGCATTCTAAGCCTCCACAGGACACTGCTGCTGAAATATAACAGAAAAGTTGACAAAGCTGAAGCCAACTCGCAGATCACTGTCCGTTCTCTTCTAGAAGGTTTGATTTAAAAATATTTCTCCTTCGAAAAAAAAGATTCACTTTCACAATGTTTACTTGATGAAGACCTTACTTTTATGTGTCAGATAGCTTTTTAAAATCTTAATCCTTGTGATAGATTTAGTGACCTTAAATGGCAAAAGTGTAAGTGTTAGTATGAATTAGATCAGAGTTTACGTAAAGTCAAATAGTTTTGAAAGTATTTAAACGTATTCTCTTGTTACAATAACTTTTTTACATGACATGGTCAGGCACACATTGATTTCTGTAGAATACACACATTTTCATATGTTGACAATCGTTGCATATCACGCATGATTACTCATGATGTAGACACAGTTGGAAGGCCACATATGGAAGAGTGGGTTGGAGACTTCAGCCGTGCGTGGGAGATTGTCAGGACTCATCTTGAACACTATGGTTTGCTTTTCTACTTACAGAAAACTTTAAAAACTTAAAACGTTATTTGCCGAAAGTTAATTACACAGTTTAGTACATTTTATTTCTTGAAGTATTTCAAAAGTCAGAAGCTATGTACTATATTCTAAAATATTTTATTTTTTATTAAATTGAAATGAATAATAGACTGCCACTGCTCATTTCCATATTACCAACAGTGTGTCCATCTGAGCTCGGAGGCTCAATGGTTTCCAAAGAGTACTGCACTAAGCCTATTGACGACAACACGCCTCTCAGTGTTCTGCTGCCGTCAAACACTGGAGCCGGACTGTGCTCGTATGCCATGCTGGACATGTTGTTCAGGAAACAGAACGACTTTCTGGACAAGTATATGAAAGATTCGAAGAGGTAAATGCATTCTTTGCTTAGTTTATGATGTATGTATGTTTTTGATATGTACATATTATATTGATTGTGGTGTATACTTTAATAACGGCCATAATATGCCTTTTATCCAATATTCTATAGCTAAAGGTTTAATTGAAATGAAAATATCTAAACATACTGGTAAATAACAAAATAATTGTGTTTCAGGAAAATTGGAAACATTTCAAAAGTGCCCCCGATGGCTGTAACACACGCGCACCTGATAAGTTACGATCGGGAGCGAGACATCCTGCCACTGGTTCTCGCAAACTGCCAGTACACGTTTGAGATGGGCAAGGGAACCAATATCGAGTATGACTTCCATGGTCTTGAAAGGCAGTTGATGGACCGGCTCCTGTTTTCAAAATCCATAATTGATGTTGGAAACGTGCTTGAGGTATATGATTGTGTTGCTATATCTATTGTAATGAAATGTTGCTAATAATTACTGGAACATGTTACAATGCTCATTATCATAACCTCAATTTTTCGAAAAATAGGTAAAAGTATTCCTGCCCTGTGTTCGCAAGCTTCTGTATCTTTATATTTTCTACACATGTTTTAAATAAAGTACCCAAAGAGCATGTATGTTTGTACATTGTGTGTACATTTTGATTTCTGTATGTTGTTTACATTTGAAAATAGAGTTTGGCTCATGCACTAGGGGCGTCATATATAACCAGCTATATAGACCTTACGTTGAACTGATACTGTTTTTCATAAAACAATTTAACATTTTTACCCAAGAACATGTAATAAAGTAAACGTTCTTATCTTACATACGCACCGCTTGCATGGCATCGATGAATTGTTTACTTTATCCAGGGTTACTCTAAAGGCTTTAAATAGTCAAGAGTTTTTGACTGCTCTTGTTGCATTTTTAACTTCAATTTGTTTTCCGTTTTTAAGATACATCTCATGGTGTACAGAACAGAGTTTACCAATGCCGCTGTGTTTGAGAAGCTGCAAGAGAAAATTCCACAGGTATGGACGAGACTAATACACCGAAACAGAAAGTTTATTCTAACAATTATTTTGAAAATGCAACTCTAATGGTTTAGCTACATGTAGTTGCTCAGGTGTTTAGGAAAGAAAACATGTAAAATGTAAATATAATATATTATGTTTTAAATAAAAAAGGAGAAAAACCTCCTTTAAATTGGGGAACAAGTTTCAGGAGAACATGATACTCTTGTGTGTGTTGGTGTTTCTTTGTGGTGAAGGTAAAATACCACAGTCTAGGTTTATATTTAATCAATTAGCCACCCCCACCCATGTGTGATGTTATGCAATAGAACATTTGTGTTGTTCCATTGCATTGTACATTCATGTTTGGTTTATCATACAATAAACTTTTATTTCTATGGTGTGTAATCTTGTATTTAAGGATTCTCTGGGCAGAGATGTAAAGACTCAAATATGTGAGGACATCCGGAATTTGCCGGACCTGTGTCGATCTTTAGACAATCTCGATATCGCCATCAGCTTCCTGAAAACCACCGGTGGTCAGCCAGAAGATATGCTTGACGATTTCATGTCAAAAACACTCCAGATTGAGCAGCCTATGTGCAGTCAAAAGGTGATATGTTATGCCTTAGTAGACATATGCGTATGTCTTCATTATTATCTCCACCAATATCGTATAATGCAGAAATAGTTGTGTTACTATTTTAATTTGTAACAATTCACACTTATAACCCATCCAATATTTAGGAGTTAGATCAATGAGTTGTTTCCCATTACCAAAGACATGTTAAATACATGTAACATTTCAATATGTACAATTCATGTGTATGATGGTTTCGGGTTGATTGTGATGTTGCAGAATTGTTAAAACATGGTTTACTACATAATCTTAATTATTTGAAGGAATATTAGGTGACAGTTATAATTGAACCACACACATTTCCAGGCGCGACAGAGCTGCCAGTTCCGAAATGCCAGGTCTTTATGGCTACTGCTATCACAACTGAAATCAAAAATGTTGGTGGACACAAACCAAGACAAATGGGTAAGTTGCTAACACATTTTCAGTTGTGAAATGACTTGGGGAATAAAGTAATTTTTTATTTAAAAAACCAGGCATGATCCTAGTTGTAACATGTTAAAGCAGTATTTTGATGACAATGATGATGCTGCTCATAACTTGAGCATAACTCAATGGAAATTACAGCCATGTATCTGAATTTTAGCAAATGGAGTTATGTATAAAAGCCATAATTTCTATAAATTTCAATACTGCATGCTAGGGAAATGCTTTCAAATATTCGGATCTAGATATGTTGACAAAATATATCAATCGCATAATATTTAATGAAGACTACTGCTTGAATCTAGGAGGTGTTTGAAACTCTTCTGGAGCCATACAATGAGGAGGTATCAGACGAACTCCAGAAAGAGTTTGGTGACTACATTAAGAATCTAAACGTGGAGAAGCTGTCCAGCCTGCTGGAGGTGATGCACGAGTTTATCCTGCTGCACGTGGCCAGGCGGGAAAACAGGGAGGAGGAGGATTATAGAGACACGACCAATGACAAGTAAGGAACGTTTCGAAACTATATGATACACATGAGTGCTTATCATTTAATATATGATGAGTGTACAAATTTGTTTTATTATCTGAGCATATATTTCAAGAAGCCCAAATAATAAAGATAAAAGGTAATTTTATTTCAAGTTTGCATGCTAATTTTGGGTTTTAATACTTCCCGTTGGTACTGTTATGCTGTTGATATTTTCAGAATTGGGGAACATTTGAAAGCCTACATTGAACTTCAAGAACAACCTTGCTTCGACATCGCGATTCTTGAAGACTTCCCACCTGACCTGCTTTACAAAAACAGTGCTTGTGCATGGATAATGGCATACCTGGCGCTGAAGAAGAGAATGGGACAGAAGAGACGTTATTAAAGATTTTTAACGATGACCTTTTTCTTTGATTTATACAATGCTGTGATATTTAAGTATTGTATTTTAAATGCTGTGACACCGTTTGGTTATGTGAGTTTTGTTTATGTGGATGGGAACATGATACACTAGTGAAACGGGAATAATTTTGTTAGTAATGACCCTCTTCACTGGTCTGTGATCTATTACACGGTATTTCATGTGTTTATGTTTTTGCACCTTTATTGTATTAACATGGATGCCACAATATGTTGACTTAATGAGAAATAATATGGTGTGATTGATGTAGACTACATGTAGCTAAATTGGTGATGTCATTGCGATGTTGAGCATAAAGTTGGTGGATTAGCTGCAGTTCCAGCTGATGCAAACTGGTTTGGTAACATAGAAAGAATATACACTAATACTTGTTGATGTGCCTTGAATTTGTATTTATTGACATGATTGACAGATTTGTTGATAGGTTCTTATCATGTCCATGTCGCTTGTTGTACTGTTGTTTTTTGTGCTAAAATGATACATGTTCTTGTGTAACAAAGGTAATCTAGTTGTATTTTGTATTTTGTTCTTACTTTTCCTAACTTGTGCAGAATAATAGGTTTGAAGGAGGTGTACATAGTGATGATCAATTGTAATTTCATGTGACATTCATGTAGACGTTAAAATAATTATTATGCAATTTTTACTGCAAAACAATAATGTGGTTTGGGTCTGATTCCGTTGGACCTAATTTTACATGTCATAGGTCTCCAGTTAAGTATTATACTGTGATTTCCGTGAAATTGCTCTGTATGAAAGTGTTTTGTTTTGAAATATGACCAAATATTTGTATGACTAAGTTTCCCAATGTGAGGTTGTCCCTGAGTAAAAATCTTTTGTAAATAAATATATTTTCCGGATTTAAAGTGTATGTGTCATATGCAATGTTATGTGATTTGTAATTTTAGTAATTTTAGTAATGGTGTCTGAGAATGAATGTGTTTATATGTAAGGGCGTGTTGATATTGGCTGCGCATTATTTGTATTTGCTTAGTATTATTCTTGTAGCATATGATGTTTTAATCACTTTTTATGAACATTTTAACTAGTGAAAGGGAACAACTTTTGTGTTTATTCCGCTTTTGAATTGTGATTTGATTTTGTTCTGTAATGTTGATCTTCATCTTTCATCCAATATGCTTGTTATTGAATTGTGTCATTGTATAACTATGTTCTTGTTTGAGGAATCTCATCAAATTGTGTTGTTGTATGATGTTCTTATTTTACCTTGAACATATTGATAGGTATGAAATATGTGTAACATAGTGATGCTACATGGAAATCTGATGTGATGTTCATGCAGTTGTTACATTCACGATGGAATTTCACGGCAATACAATGATGAGGGTGGAGTCGTATGCCGTTTGACATAATGTTACCTGTCATGGACCTTCAATGTGGTATTTTTCTGTGATCCATGTGATATTGCTCTGTGTTAAGTATGTTTTGATTTTAAAATATGACTAAACATTTGTATGACTAAGTTGCCCAATGTTAGGATGCCCCTAAGTTAAAATATTTTGTAAATAAATATGTTTTTCGGATTTGAAGTGTATGTGTCATATGCAATGTTATGTGATTTGTAATTTTAGTAATGGTTTCTGAGAATGACAGAGTGCTTATATGTATGACAGCGTTAATATTGGCTGCGCATTATTTGTATTTGCTTAGTATTACTCTTGTGGCTAACTTTCATATGATAGTTTAAATCATTTTTATAATCATTTTAACCAGAAAACGGTAAAAAATATTGCGGTTTGAATTTTTAATTTTATTTTATTCTGTAATGTTGACCTTCATGTTATTAATTTCATTCGATGTGCTTGTTATTGAATTGTGTCGTTGTATAATTATGTTCTTGTTTGAGGAATGTCATCAAGTTGTGTTATTGTATTGTGTTTCTGGTGTGATGAACATGCAGTTGTTACATTCATCATGGATATTTCACCATTAATACAATGATGTGTGTTGAGTCAGATGCCGTTGGACTTAATACTTCCCGACATAGGTCATAGGTCATGGACTTTTAACCATCAGTACAATGATGAGGTTGGAGGTGGATGCCGTTGGACCTAATTTAACATGTCATGTGCCTTCAGTGTAGTATTTTACTGTCATCCATGTGTATTGCTCTGTGTTTGTTTTGGTTTTAAAATATGACCGATCATCTGTATGAATAAGTTGCCCAACATGAGGATGGCCTTATGTTGAAATTCTTGTGTAAATAAATATGTTTTAGTGGTTAAAGTGTAAGTGTCTTACGTAATGGTATGTGATTGGTAAAGCTTGTAATGAGGTCTGTGTTACACACATGCACCAATTTTTATAATTGTCTACATGTATGCTATGCAGTGTGATTTTGACATGTTCTGGTGTTTTGTTGTATATGGCGATTCCATGGAGGTCTGTTTTACATGTAAACTAGTGATGATATCGGTTGATTATTATTTGTATTTGTATATTATAACTGCTGTGGATATCTTTGTTTAAATTGTTATAATTACTTTTATGAACATTCTTAGGAAAAGTTGTTTTGTTAATAAGGATTTGAATATTGACTTTAAATTGTTTTGTCGTGATCAAGATGTTAACCTTCATATTATTCATTTCATCCTATATGCTTGTTTTAATTTTGTCACTGTACATGTTCTTGTTTGAGGAATGTCATCAAGTTGTGTTATGGTATAATGTTTTTACTTTATCTTGTACATATTGATAGGTTTGAATATGTGTAACACTGTGATGACATATGGTTATCTGGTGTGATGTAAATGCATGATGTGATGTTACATTCATTGTAGAATTTTCACCATTAATACAATGATGTGTGTGGAGTCAGATGTCGTTGGACTTAATACTTCCCGACATAGGTCTACAGTGAAGTATTTAACTGTGTGTTTAATATCCATGGTTATTAATATAATATGTTTAGTTTTTGTCTAAAATGTTAACTAACATTTGCATGACGAAATTGTTCAAAATGAAGATTTCATTATATTGAAATACTTTGTTTATAAATATGTTTAGAAATATGTGTCTAATGCGATAGTTTGTGTAATTAAAGCTAGTGTGTTGTGATACATGCCAATTTTGTTGTTGTCACAAACTATGTTATTTCTGTAATGCCATTAAAAAGTGATGTGTTGATATGTAAGACAATGACGGCATTGGTTGCTTTTTTATTTGGTTTTGGATATTATTGTTGTGGGTATCTTTGTTTTGATTTTTAATATCAGTTTTATGAACATTCTAATCATAATTGAGGAAGGGCTATTATGTGTAATGTGGTTTTGATTTTATCTTGTTCCGTGTTGATCAAGATGTTGCTCTTCTTGTTATTGAATTCATCCGATATGCTTGTTTTTGAATTTTGTCATTTTAAATTATTTTGTGTGTTCTACATTAATATAAAGATATATGTGTATGTATTTGTGAAGCGAACATTTTGGGGACATTTTAAAGTCATTGTGTTTCAACGTTTGCCATATTTATACATATATTTCAAGCTGAGAAAGAAAATGTTGCATTTGCCGAGAAAGATGCCCAGCAAAACTAGACCGCTATCGGCTTAGTATATATGTAGTATGTACTACAGAACGTTGTAATTTCAATGACTAGTGTTTCTAATTATGCAACGTTTTGAATAGCATGATAAGGTGAAAATAGTTTTACGCTGATGTATATTTTGTAGGGTTTGAATATGATGTAAATCTGTTTTGAATGTTATATTGCCTACACTGTTTAAGTAGATTGTAATGAATATGTGTGCTAAAATAATGCGCTATTATTAGTTGAAAATGTTGCTTAATATATTTTTATAATTTAAATATTTTAAACATGATTTGTTATACTTCAATGTGTTATATGTGTATTTGCTGTATTTTTATCCTTTTATTAATCAGATGTTATGTTGATAAAAGTGGTTTCAAATAATAAAAATAATAATAATAATCTTCTTTTGAACAGTGTATGAATGTACTTTGTTTATAAACGTGGAATGTTATTTCATTTATTTAATTTATGTGCATGTGTATTTTGCCAAAACGTTTAATAAGTTCTTTATTAATTTTGATGATCTTTGATTTGCTCTTTAAATTATTACAGTCGAATGACTGTTATTGATTTATTCAGTCACGTGTTATTGTGTCATGTTTGAGATCCTTTCCGCTTGATGGTCCATATCCAACTAACGTGTGTAGTCATGGCACGTTCAATACAGAGCCCTTATGTATTTGATTACCATTTCGTTTCCAAAAAGGTTAGCACAGTTTCATATTTTTCATGTATAGTAGATTGTAAGATGACATTATAAGAAAGCCTGTTTGAGTTAAATCGTTTCAAAGAGTTATCTCTGATGTATTTTGCATTATAGATGTAATACTTAAATGATGTATTACATATCATGAATAAAAGTGCCACTGTTTGCAAGTTTAATATGTTCGATCGATGTCTTGTGTTTGTTTGCTCTTGGGTTTTGTTTTATGTTGTTTTGTTCTGTTAAATATATTGCACATGGATTGTGAATATGTACACAATCGGTAAAAACAAATATGTTAATAATTATCTTTTCGTATATTATGCAATGTTAGAAGAGGTATGTAATGGTTTCTTCAGCTTCCATTGTTAAGTGTTGTATGTTTATTCCAGAAACTAAAATGCTTTCACAACACCGTGTTTGTAAAACTATTGAATTTGTTAAAATATGTTTATTGATCTAAATGACTGTGTTGTTTTTGCCTATATAATTGTAGAGTTATATGCATTGTATTTTATGCTATATTCAAGCATGCAATACATAATGCTTTGTTTTCATTTAACTGAGAATGGGCTTAGAACACATGTCCATTCGTTAGATACCTACATGTATGCATCGTGATGTATATGTTTCTGATTTATAAGAGTTTCAAAGTACTATTACAACTTGCACGGTCAATAATTATTATATTGACTTTAGTTCTGGTTTGTTAACAAGTTATAATTCTATTCTAAGCCTATAATTATGTAAATGGATTTTATGTTTACGATACCATCCAACGAATAAACCTATTTTATAATTAATTAGTTTTGTTTGTCATTTGATTTGATTTGGCCAAGCAAACTGGTGTGTTGGTGTTCTCTGTATGGTCAAGCGCTTGAGCCAATTACTAAAATACACCACAGCGGTCAACACCCATACATTTTTTCGAATATTTATTGGCACTTATGGGGAAAAATTAATTGTTTAAATATGTTTATATTCATTCATTTACCTAATAAATCATTTGTGCTTAATAGTCTATCTACAGAACACTTTTGTTATTGGACGACGTCCACCATAAATGTGTTTAGTAACGTACCACGGAGGTCGCTAGGGGGATGTTACCTTTTAAAATTACTTTAAAGGACAATAATCAGGTCAAAGGTCAAATACGTCCAACATGGGTATGTACCTTTTATCATTGATCAGAACTTCGTCACACGATCATATATCTTTATTAATTAGGTGTCAAAATAAAGCGAGAAGAACACACTTATGTACAGTACATTCAAAATCAAACATAAAAGGCGTCTTCGATTTTTTGTTTAAAAAGTGGGAGAAAAAATGATATATGTTTGGCAAACCTTGATAGGGCATAACATTTTTACCATAATGTTTGGGGTTAAGTAAAGGAAACTATCCCCAAACCATGCTTATATATTAAGCTTTCCGAATATGTACAACAATTGTAATTTTCACATCCCCTCTCGCGACATCCGGGGTAATTTACTGAACACATTTTCGGTGGATGTCGTCCAT
>Ga0224511_10003625_pt1 | contig 11258 bp, 7 predicted proteins | sample SF_May12_sed_USG_2_FD_169988 | JGI IMG/M metagenome (GOLD analysis project Ga0224511, IMG submission 169988) | Sediment microbial communities from San Francisco Bay, California, United States - SF_May12_sed_USGS_8_1 | ecosystem: Environmental > Aquatic > Marine > Sediment | place: USA...
TTATAGATGATAACGATAATGGGATGTAAAAGTACGAAGTGTCGAAACATTGTTTTAAGAACTCTTTTAAAGCAGCTGACCTCCAGGTGCTCAACAAAATAAAAAAATGAGAAAAAAATAATGGTAAATACTGGTTACGTTATGTTCAGTGGAGAAATGTATTATTACTGACCCCTTAATTCAAGTGAGAAAGTTGACAAAATCGTTAGTAAAACATCGTTTTTTATGCACAATCTACTGCGTTACTAACGCAGTAGCCGTTGTGTATAGAAGTAAGATCCCGATGGCAGAAAAGTGAATTGTATGTTTTCAAAGCAAAAAAAGGTGAAAATACATGTATTATGTTTTAACTGTTATTTTGATTTCTACTACATGTATTATATGTATTTGAAGAGATATTTTGAAATATTTGTATAACTAATGATTTTCTAGTATATTCTGGAGGACAGCTGCTTTAAAGATCTAACTACACGTTATTACTAACAAAATACTAAACAAACACGTTAACTCTTCGTCTGCCTTTTTCGTAATGATATTATCGTTATTTTAGTAAGTTAGCACAGAATGTTCATATTCACAAATGCATTTTAACTTAACAGTGAGAAAATTTGTATATTATTCTAATATATAAGTGGATATAGTGTAACAATAGAAGGACTATGTGTCTTATTTAACTCGGTACTACACCACGAACGTACACCTGCACATTGGGCAAAGAACGTTTTAGTTCCAATATTCAAAGGAAAAGGCAATAGCAAATCAGACCCGGGTAGTTACCGTCCAGTTTCTCTGATGCCATGCCTAAGTAAATTATTTGAGAAAATCGTTTTGAAAATATAAATTGAAGAGATGTTCAAACAACGATAGCAAGACCTAACTTTCCAAACCCGCAATAACAAGGATTTAGAAAACATATCAGCTGCATTACAGCTGCATTCAAATTACAGGAAACTATTTCTCATCAAATTGAACAAAACAGCAACGTCTACGTAGGAATGCTCGACCAACGTGCCGCGTTCGACGTCGTGTGGCACAGTGGACTTTTTCTAAAACTTGGTAGACTTGGTGTCGTTGGCAAGTTGTTAAGAACTCTTATGGCATCCTACAGGAACTTAAGCTGCAATATCAAAAAAAACAGCCATGTCTCCGATAGTTTCCCCATACAACGCTCTGTGCACCAGGGAGGGGTGCTGTCAACTTTCTACTATCTGACATACGTCGATGACCTCTTAAACGACTTAGAGAACAGTAATCTGGGATGCAGGGTACTATCAACAAAGTGCGGAAACCCTACTTACGCGGACGATATAGCACTGATAGCATTATCTCCTCTTAACTTACAACGAATGGTCGACATAGTGTTTTCATATATGAACGAGTGACGTTCTGATATAAACGTGAAGAAATCTAACGTTATTGTATTTAGCAAGATGAGAAATCCGCCAGATGCAGTTATTATGTACGGCAGTGACGTTTTTGAACAAAGGAACTCAACTGTCCACCTGGGTATTAGGCAAGATTATAATCTTAATATTATGCACAGAATGAACGAAAGATGTCAGAAGGCTAAAAACGCATTTTTTGCTATATCCGCTTATGGCTTACATCCATACGGCCTTAACCCACTTGTATCTGTAAACGTATATAAGAAAATTATTGTACTAATTGCTTTGTATGGTTGTGAATTATGGCATAACCTGTCTTACCGCGAGATTGTCATTGTTAACAGACTTCAACATGGTATTGTTAAGAGAATTCGTGGTCTACCTATAAGAACGAGATCAGACATGTGTGAATCAATGACCTGTTGCCATGAATTGTATTCAAATGTTGTTATTATGAAGTTGATGTTCTTACAAAACATACTCAGCTTAGATGTACATAGCACTACAAGAAATATCTTTGTTAAACGCTACATGTTGTATACATCTGATAAAACTGTTATGCTAGGCTTCATACCCGACATTTGTAAAATTCTATGTATATACGGACTGCAAACGTTTATTAACAATGTTCTGATATGCCTAACAGCACTACCTAGTCAACTAGAGTGGACGAGACGTGTCAAAGACTTAGTTCTAGCAAATGAACAATATTCTTGGAGAGATAGAATAATAAACGACGAGGACTTTCATCTGTTCAGATCACTACAGCCATCAATTGCTCCATCTGTTGTTTTTTTAAATATTTGATAAAAACATGTACAAACGCATAGTGTTAAAAATTGCAAACCGCTGGACAAGACTACCAAGAAACGAACAAGAAACATGTGCAAACTGCGGACAATGTGTTTGTAACCTTGCCTCTCATCTTGTCATAGAATGTGGTTCAAATGATTTGCAGCGAGAACTGTTTAAACTAACATATCTGCAACTACTTGGAAATACAAATACTAGCGTTATTTTTAACGAACCATCTGACACACTGTATTGCTATTGGCTTGGTTGCACAGATTATATGCTAAATTACTTTGAACTACACAAGCTGTTTCCTTTTCATTCTTATCAATTTGTATTTAAAGCCACAAAATGTATTAATTAAAATACACAAACAAAACTGATGCAAAACTCAAAAAAGGTTCTACTGTCATTGCTAGCAGATGGTAGAGCTAAGCTCGCCTAAAATTAATCTTTATACCTGTTATACTTATTTAGTTGTCGTTACTTCGATTTGTGCATTGTATTATTTGTTTATAGTTTATTCATACATTTTTTAATTGATTATTATACTTTGCAATGTTCATCACATGTAAATACATTTCATATCATCAATAATGATGGAAATAAAGATTTTAAATTGAATGGAATTGAAAATTGCAATAAGGATGTTTTTAAAATTACTTTTTAACTTTGTTCTTGCATTGTCATAATTGTTATTTAAAAACATTGTCTTTATGTGCATCATGTGGAGATGGTGTGTATTCTATTATCTTTATTTCGAAACTTTGTAATCGTTTCATTGGTTCCAAGACTTTTAAATGTTTATCCTTTATTAGACTTATATTAAATTTTTATGACGTAATGTAGTCTAATGAATAGTTTTTTATGTCATTAGCAAGCATAACGACCTGTTCGATGTGTCCATATGGAATGAAGTTGGCTGTTAATAAGCACAAGACTCCGCTAAGAACCAGAACAATGCAAAACGCGGTCTGTTTTCTACGTTGCATCTGAAAAAAGAGACAAATAGTTAAATATTTACTTCTTGAAGCTCATGCAAGATGTTAATTAAAAATACGTTATGTATGATAGTAAATTAAATGAGCAAATAATTCCATTTATATACAACAAAGACATATGTCAAGAAATTCAAATATTCCAAATGAAAGGTAAGCGTCATTTAAAACATTCAAATAAATACGCACGCATTATGTACATACACACGATGTGTAACATACATTTCATTTTTTGATAGCATATGTATTCATATATTATTAATATTAAGATGGCCTTTGTATTTAATTGTATGTGCGACTGAAAGTTCAGTGTCCAGTAAATAATTTATAATCCAGGTGCACAAATATGAATTATATGTAATGTACTACAGAGTGAGCGGTTGCTTCATAGTGACCGTCTGGATTTAGGCGAGGGTAAGGGTCAGTGAAGGACATACGTTTATTTCAGACATCCCTCGAGGATATGAGGTGGACATCGCTTATAGATAATAACGATAATGTGCTCAAAAAGTACGAAGTGTCGTATCATTGTTTTTAGAACTCTTTTAAAGCAGCTGAACTCCAGGTGCTCAAAAAAAATATAAAAAATGAGAAAAAAATAATGGTTAATACTGGTTACGTTATGTTCAGTGGAGAAATGTATTATTACTGACCCCTTAATTCAAGTGAGAAAGTTGACAAAATCGTTAGTAAAACATCGTTTTTCTTTGCATAATCTACTGCGTAACTAACGCAGTAGCTGTTGTGTATATAAGGAATATCCCGATTGCAGAAAAGTAAATTGTCTGTTTTCAAAGCAAAAAATGTGAAAATACATGTATGTATGTTTTAACCGTTATTTTGATTTCTAACAACTATTATATATATTTGAAGAGGCATTTTTAAATATTTGTATAACTAAAAATAAATAAATGATTTTCTAGTATATTCTGGAGGACAGTTGCTTTAAAGATCTAACTACACGTTATTACTAACAAAATACTAAACAAACACGTTAACTCTTCGTCTGCCTTTTTCGTAAATACATTATCGTTATTTTAGTAAGTTAGCACAGAATGTTCATATTCACAAAGTCATTTTAACTTATATTAAAAGTTCAAAGCAAATCGATTGGAGGCAATTTCATAGAGGAACGTATGTCAGAACGGCACACATATAAAATATCTGACTAATCATCACTCTAAAGCAGCTGTATTTTGTAAACTGTTATCGTTATACTAGAAAACTAATTCTGTCTTTAGTTAAAACTAATAGATACGTTTATAGTAAATATTAACTCCGGTGTTGTCTCATTCAACAACATTTCGACTATCTCAACGAGTTTGACATTTTAAACACAGGGAAAGGTCTCGTGATTTTTATAATATATATCTACATTATATAATAACAAGGGTAACAACTCGATAGAAATTCTCTCGACACGATCGCGCAACAAGAGATTCCCTACAATCAATGGTAAAAAGCACTCTGTGACGCACATTCGTCCTAAACATTGCATTGTTTTATTAGAAAATAGTTAAGTTTGTAAATTGCAATCGATTATCACGCGAATTATTGCAGGTTGATTAAGTAAATCAGCCAACATATTATTTTATTCAAATTTCACGCACTAGTCGGCCATTTTGGTGGGATGCAACGGACGTTTTCATTGGGTGCTATAATACTACCACCAAATTTCAGCCAATGAAATAACAAGTTTGAAATGAACTTCTGGCTAAATCAAAATGTACTATGTTTTTTTGCGCGATCGTGTCAACTTTAAAAAGCACCATGGAATATTGTCATTGGGCAAGTTATTTCGCAGCAGCAATGAAATATATTGGTTTATTGTGTATTATTATGAACGACTAATAATTCAGAACTACAGAATTATTTATGAATCATCTGTTTATTCCCTTTACTGCTAACATAGAAAACTTAGTTGTTACTCTTGTTGTTATTATTATACTGTAGATATATATAATAAAAAAACGAGACCTTTTCCTGTGATTTTAAACGCATGTTTATAATTAATTTTGTGACAGCTAAACGAAGAATGTAATTAAAATCTACTAGAATATATTAAATTAATGAAAAACATATTCTGTTTAACTCTAAACGCGTTATTTTTAGGCTGTATTTAAAACATCAATTAATAATTGTATGTTATGACAAAATCTTTGTATTCATATTTTTAAATTAGTTTCTATTCGCGGTCTTGGTAAAAAGTCCATCTGTAAAATGTGCATGTTATCATGCACGAAGTTGGTATATTTGCATCATCAGAAGAAGCCTGTAAGACATTCGTGAATAAACTGTCATATAACTAATGTAATGAACAATGTGAATCTTTTTCGTAAATGTAGGCTAAATGATAATAAATTATGTTAACTGTTGTTGCTACTGCGGACTTGCTTCCGCAGTTTTATCAAACGCATCGCATGAACGTGATCTAAGTGTACCTTGTATAAACCGTTTCATAGATAGTTGGTTTTTAATCCAGCAATAATTTCCGTTGTTATGACCGTTTAATAGTTCATATTTCCTGGTTCTTTGTTTACAATATGTTTTGATGCATAATTTGCCCTATCAGTTGTTTCCTATTTCATGTCAGGGTGAGATGTTCCAACTGCAGTACATGCTGTGTGCTGTATATAGCACAATGGTGCCCTTGTTATTGCTAGCCAGGACATATTGCATATGTGCAAAAAAAACATTGTCGACACATTGTCAGTGATATTATTAATTAATGATGTTTGTTTTAATGAACAATTGTTAATGTTGCTGATTTTCTGTCAAGAAATGTGTTATATTGTGTTGATACAAAATTATCAATCATTTTAAATTCTTAAGTGAGGTTCATATTTTTATATATCAAACAAATATGAATCGTACTAATCTACAATTCTCAAAATTCCGTTATAATACAATAACGCAGATATTTAATTCTTATATTTAGAAACTCTCTAAATCGTTACAATATGACACTCGTAAGTGTATACGATTATATGATGGGTAAAAGCGCTAAGATCGAAAGCATGCTAGAGATATATTTGAAACTGTCAATTAAATAAAAGGGCTAGGTGCACTAACTATCAATATCTGCCCTGCCGATATGAAAAACAAATTTTACGAAGAGCTTCAAACTATTACAATGGTTACAAAATATAACTTATTTACTGTAAATAAATGGATTTTCACAACGCTAAAAAGTATCCTGCTTAAAAATCTTGACTTTTAGCTATGCATTTATGTCAAAATTGCTCATTTTTTGCCTTTTTACGATTGTATTGCTTAAATTTAAATAAGAAGAACCAAAAGAGACACAAAGTCCTTTTCAGGAATTGATTATATAGATACAATAAAGATAATAATAACATATGGTGGTGTCTCTATTGGTTCTTCATGGTTAACGAAAGGTTTAATGGTGTTCTTTAAGCAAAAACTTCGTAGAAGGTAGAAAATGGGCTATTTTGACAATAGTGCATAGCTAAAAGTCAAGTATTTTTTGATGCAGGATACTTTTTGGAGTTTTAAAATCCTTTTATTTAAAAAAGTTATATCTTGTAATTATTGAAACATTTTGATGCTCTTTGTAAAGTGATTTGTTTAAAGTTTGCAGGGCAAAAATTGTTAGTTAGTGAATCTTGCCCTTTATATAATATTATGATGAAATGTTTGGCGTGTCAATATTTAATCCTAACATTAAGAACGAAAACTAAATAAAATTTAAAACAAGTGTATTCTAGTATCTGACTCAAAGCACTAAACTTACCTTTTGTACTTTATAAAGTATCCAGTACTTTTAGTGTACGCATCAATCACATAACTAACACCGTAAAAATGGCAAGAAAATACTGTGTAGGTGGATTAAATAAAACAATCCTTTTAGCATCAGAATTTATTGTTGCTATTTCTATAGTGCAATGTTGTAATTCCTTAACACTGATATCCAAGAAACGTTCATGACTCAAGAAACGACTATTGGTCATTTGTGTGTCAATATTATTATTCACGTAAGTGCATAATAAATAACCATTTGATCCAATAGCCGTTCTTGTTCGATAACTCAGACAAACTGAAGCTTTGCAGCATAACGAGCGTTGATAACCGTGATAAGTATCAAGCGGACGTAAGAACGAAAGTAAAACGTGAATTTACCATTAATCGACATAACGGGTATATGACGGAGTTGTAACGTGGTTTAATGCGCATTAGTTTCGTGGTTTTAGTATCGATAAAATACAGTGTATAAGATATTGCAGTTTAGCTGATGACCCAAGCCTGCTTGTAAATGAAGTAATGATAATTACAGTTATATCTATTCTTTGCGTGAAGCGTAAACTACATTATATATTTTTTTAGATAATTATTTAGACTTAAGAGAATATTCACAGTTACTTATTACCATATTATGTTGCCATGTGTATAATTATGATAACAGTTCAACCATGCGTCTGCGATATGAAGCTGTATAAATTATGAAACTGTTATCTTAAAGGATAACGGCGTTTATCTGGCGTCGTCAAATAAAAATGCTTAAAAATGTTAAATAATTGAATCAAATTAACAAAAATTCAATGTTTGATATTTTAATTGAGCTTTTTAACCGTGTAATTATTTTATAACAGTGTTACAGAAATTATATACGTTTTATTGAAAAGGTAAAGGGAAGTTATTTCTCAATACAATCAAAAATGGTAAAAAGCGGCCCGGTAATTTATCTTATAATGTCATATTCTCAACTGTTACTGTGTTTCTGTTTCTTCTGTATTGGTAAAACTGTGTGTTTCAATTAAGCGCCGGTAATCATAAAAGCCCAAGATACTGTAGGGACGCATGTTATATCGTTATCTAAACTCATATCACCGACATCAGCCTAATTTGAGGCCAAGGCAACATAGCATTATACAGTAGGTATCTTGGAAATACGCATATTTGCGTATGCAAAATGTTACAGCTTATACGTTCGATTACGAGGTAAATGTTCGTAACAGCTTTTTGTAGAATCTTGAAAAAAATGACGAATATTATTTATTAATCTATTTATAACTTTCAACAGAAATAAACTAACAGTTACTAACAGAACTTAATTATTATGCATGTGTTATGTGTGTAACAAACATGTAATATTCAGTCTAAAATATGGAATACGAAAACGCGTTTAAAACGTTCGTCTTCCGCCAGACAAAATAATGCTGACAAAATTATGAGTTTATAGGCGTGTCTGTCGTCTTTCACTTGTCCCAAGGTTTTATTACTGTTTATTGTGGTTCTACCTTACAGTTACAAGCGAGAGTAAACCCTTATATGACAGGCATCAATTTAGACTAGTTTTGTTTTGTGTAACAAAATGTATCTTTCACACTAATAATTTAATGTTTGATGGCACGCACTACCGCATGAACTGTTAATTATTAAGATTTAGGCCGGTATTACACAGCTCCGTCGGGATAACGGAGGTCATCCGTCACCCGAAACGTGTCCATTTAACAAACGTCAGTACTTATTACACAGCTCCGAAACAGATTCGTTTGTTCTCGTAGATATCCATGTAAAGGTTATAATGTCCATTGTCTGGAATTGAATTTCATCTATGAATTAATATTCTAGCTAGTATAATTCTAATGAACGTACACATCTCAGTAAAGCCTCCGTTAAACGTGATCCGTCAAACGGATGGGTGATCCGTTAAAAAGCGCTCAACAAAGAAAGTGATGGGCACAATATACAGCTACGTTACGTACATGTATGCGTTAACGCAAGGGTGTCCGTTTGTTTCCCTCAGTGAGCGATGTCTTACTTATGACGGACAGTTAACGGATAGTTTTTGACTTGGATTATACAACAGTCTGCGAGTTAATTATATTTCGACTATAATAAATAGAAATTTATATAGCCCGACTGAAATATGAATAGCCCAACAGTTTTGTTGTGGTCATAATTCATACACTTTCTATTAGAAATGCGTTGAATTGCACTAATTGTAAATTTGGTTGTGTTTCTTAACGAACAAATGCCTCCACAATCAGTATTTATGTTAATCTCTTTCTTTGTTTAGAAATATATAAATTTTAAGTCGACTGGTTGGGCTATTTTGTAAACTATTCTAATCGACCGACCGGCCGTTGACTCGACTCGGGCTTCGGGCTTAAAGATTAATTCGCAGACTGCTTGCATAGATGCTTAATTTGAAGTAAAACTTCGGTGAAAGTGCTAAAGGACATTAAATAATAATTGAATTAAAGCTAGAAAAAACCTGTTAATGAACCAACACATTCACAGCTGAAATATGTTACAATCGTAAAAATAGGCGTAATTTTGTGGAGCCTTTATTAAACTGACGAAAGGGAAGCCCTCAGGAAACAAGGCCCGAATGAGAAAACAGCAGCCTCGGCCCCATTGAAGCTGTTCATCAGTGGTAATGAAAGATGCCACACCACCGACGCCCCCTAGCGCATGAGCGGAACTCCATTTTCAAATGTAAACAAACAGTCAATGGTCCCTGAGGACAAGAAAAATATGACTACACAATGATGAAGTACGAGGCGACATGTCACGTTAATCGCTTAAAGAGTTATGTTTTCCATACTATAGTCTTTATTCAATGTCATCCCTGGCATGTTTATACCTTTCTATAAAAAAATTCCATTTAGGTAATAGAGTCCAATAAATTATAAAATGTATTTAAACAGTAGGTCTCTTTTCGGCCCACTTTTGTTTTCGGTCCAGTTCTGTTCTCGGCCGACCCTTTTCGGTACACCCTTTTCGGCCCACTTTTTAGCATATACATTACATGTATGTATTGCATGAATACTGGATTGTTAACGACGGGAAAAACATATTCTAAAAGTGTTTTAAATAAACAACTTATGCGTATAATTCAAATTAAATAATAATGTGTAAATTTGTTAATGGACGTAAAACATATGAAGTATAATGTTATGTTCGATGAGTACTATAAAGGTGTACACCACTACCATATTGTAGTATAATGCCATTAACTCCTTTGTATAAAATTGGTGAGAAGCCACGATTACATTGTTTACACTATATGAAGAGGAGCTAAGGATGGCACAGCTGGTACAGATGGGGAGTCAAGGAGCTTCTACCAAGTGGAATCTACCAGAGAAAAAACTCACCAGGTCAGATATCTGGCAGATGGAGTCAGTTTGCATAAGCTTCCTTCTCTGCAGCGTGTACGATGTACTTCCGACACCAGCTAACCTCCATCGCTGAAAACTAACTGAAGACCCATCATTTACTCTTTGTGGCAAGAGAGGAACACTGGAGCACGCTCTTAGTTCTTGCTCAACAGCGCTGTCACAGGGCCGCTACAGGTGGAGGCACGATAGAGTCTTGAGGCAGTTAGCAGACACCCTTGAGAGGGAAAGGAAGAAGAGTAGACAAGTCCCTCAGAAAGAGACAAGAGTTCGATTTGTTCGTTAGGGCCAAGCCGGATCTACTAGAGCACAGAAGAGTGGGGTCCTGCAGTCATCAAAGACCTGGGAGATGAGAGTAGACCTGGAAAAGCGACTCGTTTTCCCGGAGGTGGTCCAGACAACTCTTCGACCAGATATAGTATTGTGGGCCCCCCAGGACAAGACAATCGTGCTCATCGAACTGACTGTACCTTGGGAAGAGAGATGTGACGAGGCCTACGAACGTAAAGCAGCCAAGTACACCAAGTTAACTGAAGAATGTAGAAAGAAAGGATGGAAAGCCTGGCTTTTCCCAGTAGAAGTCGGGACTAGGGGCTTCTCAGCCAAGTCAATGTGGAAGATGCTGACTGAGCTAGGAATCACTGACCAACAGAGAAAGCAAGCCATCCGCTCAGTCAGTAGTGCAGCTGAAAAGGCATCATGATGGTTGTGGCTCCGAAGAGATTAAAGGAGCTGGTGCTAACTGTCAACTCACAGTGGTTGACCCCACTGTGGCCCCACCATACTAGAGTGTCCTTGGTATAGGGGGCGAAACACTCGATAATGTATGGCACCTAGCTGATGAAGTTGACAGTTTGTCTTGCAGTACTGAACTGTATGCAAAACATTTCACTCTGGCACTGCCAGTGACTATCAGGAAAGGCTGATTGACTACTAGGAAA